>Ga0181380_1000396_pt1 | contig 20062 bp, 45 predicted proteins | sample 3SPOviralmetaG_FD_130116 | JGI IMG/M metagenome (GOLD analysis project Ga0181380, IMG submission 130116) | Marine viral communities from the oligotrophic San Pedro Time Series (SPOT) site, San Pedro Channel, CA, USA - 3 SPOT_SRF_2009-08-19 | ecosystem: Environmental > Aquatic > Marine > Strait... | reverse complement strand
CTACCTGGTAGACCTCGCACGATACCGCGAGCCAACCTCATCCCGCACTTCGAGCCCGACTCGAGGTCGAGCAAACACGGGGCAAACACGTCCTGATCTGGATAATAAATTTATAACTTAAAAAATATATTATGACTATTAGTTTAGACACAATAAATCCTACAATATTTTCAACAAAAATATTAAATAAATATAAAATAAAATTAGTTCAAAATATAGAATTAGACAATTGTTTTGAATTAACTTTTGAAGCTTCTAAGAAAAATTTAAAAACCTTTTATAATAAATATTATTATACTGGTGAAAGCTTTGAAGATTATATAAATATTTAAACTGACACGGACCAAACACGTCCTAACTTGGATAATATAATTATAATTTAAAATAAAAATATTATGAATATTAAAATTTATGACCAAGAGACTAATAATTATATAGATGAATTATATTTAATGGGTAAAAATAATAAAAAAGAAATTGAAACTAATATAAAAGAATATTATAATTTAAATAAAATATACTATTCAATAACTTAAAACTATATACTATGAGTAAAATAATTAAAGAAGATATAAGACAGATATTAGATAATTATGAAATAGATGAATTTTCTATGGATAAAGAAGAAGATTTTAAATATTTAGTAAAAAATTTAGTAGATTATGTTAAATTAAATAAATAAATAAATATAAAACCTCACATTATGTTGAGGTTTTTTTTAAAACTTATACGAAGGAAATACGTACACATTTGGATAATATAATTATAACTTTAAAAATATAAATATGAATTCACAAATATTAAATAGTTTAGTTAAAGAAGAATTAAATAAAATCTTTAAAACAGATTATTATGGTACAAAAGAACAAATCTTTAATGAAAAAATAATAATGGAAAATGTAATAGTTAAAGAAAATTGTGAAATGAAATATAATGAAAATATAGAAGAATGGTATTTAAGAATCTACGATTTTACAAAATAAATTAAATTAAAAAATAAAAACCTCTCCCTTAGTTGAGGTTTTTTTTAAAATCTACACGGAGCAAACACGTGACTAAATGGATAATAAAATAAATATACACTTATGAAAATTTCAAACAAAGAAAAATTAATTTTACTAGAAGCTTTATACCCAATAGTAGAAAACGAAATTAAAAACTTTAGACCTAATACCGATTTTAAAAAACACAAAGAGAAAGCAGATTTATTATATAAACTACGACAATAGCCTGTTATTATATATATATAACTACCTATTGTCACATATAATTGGTATTACATAAATACACATAAAGTGTTACACATACAACACTTTGTTACAATACAAATAATTTACCCCCTTTTGGGAGATAAAGAAGAATGTACTCAGCTTATTTATTTTCAATGCTTTATGAGTTATTCGGCATTAAATTGGGGGTATTTTTTTATGTCTGTTGACGGAAGTGTAAAAACACGGAGTAAACACGTGTTGAATTGGATAATATAAATGAACATAAAAACCAAAGCAAAATGCAATTAACAAACTTACAAAAAACAATTATTTTAATAGCTTTAGAAGACTATAATAATACAGAATCTAGAGTTGAAGTACAACAAGAAGTTACAAGATTAATTAAAGCATTTGAAAAACATATAAAATAAACCTTAAAACCAAAGAAAGATGAGCAATATGACCCATTGTAGATTTCACAATACTAATTTAGACTTACAAGATTGTATAGACTACGCAGAGCAATTAATAAATACTAATGGCAAAGATGAAGATGGCTATGACCTCTCCAAAATGGAAAGTGAAGCAATGCTAGAAATGATTGGTAAGGCCCAATACTTTGCTGAGATTGGTGAAAGCTTAGCAGATATATTATACAACCAATAAAACTAATAATATAAACCTTAAAACCTAAAAAAATGAGTTTAACAAATTATAAAATAGACGAGATAGCACAGGAATTTTCAGATGATGCATGGTATGCATTTCATCAAGGAGAAATAAACGACTCTAATGATTTAGATACTTTTAAAACTGAATGGATTGACAACAAAACAATTAACACTTATGAATGCAAAGAATATTGTAATGATTTAAATTATGATATATTTGAAACCCATCCAGATTTTGGAAAAGTTAGAAGTTGGACCCAAGCTGGATACAACGCTGTGTGGGATGCATTAAATGAATCTAATGACACTGTCCAATGGGATGAGATGGAAAAAGTTTTAACTGATAGTACAATTTGGAATTAATATGATGGATAATATGATTTGGTTTGGGATTGAAACCAATGGCCAGTGGTTATCAAACTGCTGTTGGGAACTACCTTTAGGAGAGATAGATAAATACAACACGGGAATGTGTTCGTGTTGTAAAGAAGGAGCTTTATTTGAATACGAAGCAAACACGGATTGAATTGGATAATATAACAAAGTTTAAATCTTAAGTAACAACGATGAACGAATATCAACTCTATTACTTTTGGTTTAAACTTAATTTAAAAACAAAATAAAATGGATATAACTAAAAAAATGATTGACGCAAAGCTATTACAAATAGCAGAGTTTGAAAAGCAATATGGTACCGATCATGGCCAAACAAGCGTGTATGCTATGAAAAAGTATTGTACTGATGAAAAGTATAGAGAAAGAGTTAAAGCTTTTAACAAAGCAAGCTTGGAAACAATTAAACATTATAACAAATATAAATACTAATATGAAAAATATAATACAAGAAATAGCAGACCATTGCATTGAGGAAATTGATGAACATATTGACAACACAATTGGATGGGGTATGGATGATTTAAGAAGCGATAATTTAGACGCAGATGAATTCTACGAATTAGAATTAAAGATAAAACAACAAATCTTATTTACATTAATTAAAAAAGTAACAAAATGAATGAAGCAAAATATATAACGGTACTTGACTTCCAAGAAGGATACGTTGCGACGTACCCAATAAATTCATGGAATTTAGAAAAAGATGATGTAATAGAGGCTTTACTTAAATTAGGTCATATTTCTACAAATTGCAAATGGATGATTCACCAAAACAAACCAATTATACATTAAAATGAAAACATTTAATAGATACAAAGTAAACTTAAAACAGATTGGCAATGATATAATTTCATATGATACACGCGTTGCTGAAATTAAAGATAATAAACTTTATAAACTAAAATGGAATGTAAGAGGTATGACCTCAAGCCCAACCACTTCAAAGCATATTAATTATGTTGCGAATGAATTAGGATTAACAATACACGAAGCAAATACGTAAGCTTCTGGATAATATATATGAACCTTAAAAAATAAATAAAATGAACTTACAAACTTACTTTGATTACAAAGCAAAATTCGATCGCATGTCTACTATAATTGGCAAATACACAATGGAATTAAATGCTGAACAAATGAAACCTTTAATAGATGATGGCTTTGAATTATCTGATATAGTTGACTATTTTACAATTGAGCTTAGAGCTTATGCTGAAAACCGTTATACTAGACCTGAACCAAAAAATAAAGATTTAATAACTAAAAACAAATAAAATGAATAACATAGAAAAATTGGCCATGCTTTTAGGTGTGGCCGAAATCTCAGAAGATTACAAAACCGGTGTTGAACTTGAAATAGGTGAATGGAATACCGCAGATGGTTATACCTTACACGTAATAACACAGGACGCAAGAAACCTTGATTTTGAATATGATGTATATTATTATGAACCATCTTTTGATCAAATTATTGATCGCATTAAAGAGCTTGATAAAGATTCAATTGTATATATATCAGACATAGAGATATATTTGCCTGATAGTGAAGTACAAGACTATATAGATGAACACAATGAAGAAGATGATAAATAAGCTTTCTAATCCTATTTTTAAAAGCGTATTAAAGTATATTGCTATAATATGGATTTCAATTACTATAGGAGCCCAATTGGGTATTAAAGAAACACGAGACAGATACTTTAAAAAACTTGCTAAGCTTCCTAATAAAGAATGTTATGACTGGCGAGATATGGAAACAATATTTAATTTATAAAAATGCAAAAAAAATATATAGACAAAAAAAAATTAATAATAACAGATGCAAAAAAATTTCCTTCGGATTGGTGGAATTATTTAGTCAATCCGATCGTTGGGTATTATGTACACAAACCAAATAAAGAAAGAAAACCTAAGGTATGAAACAAGAATACAAATTTAAAGATATAGATACGTTTTATATTGAAGGAGATTATCCTGATTTTAAAGGAGGTTATTTTTCAACAAGTGATGATCCCGTTGATGGATACAATGAAGCATTAGACAAAGAAATTACAAATATTGAAATCTGGATAAGATACAATAATGGTGATGAATTAAGAATAAAGTAACACGAAGCAAATACGTATTAAATTGGATAATAAATACAATAAAGCAAACGAGCCACAGTAACACAAAAAACCTCTGTACCTCTTGCAAGGGTAAAAGGAAACCAAAGGTGCGTAGTTACATATTGTGATGACAATGTAGGCTCTGAGAAATCAAACCTACCTCGTTTGTTTATTTTTAAATTAATAATAATAAATAAATTTTATAAATGGACATAGGAAAAAAATATATATTAAAAAAATCAGTTTCAGCTGTAGATATAAAAAATTTAGTTGAAAAGGAATTGCAAATACCTGATATTGGTGTAAAAACTAGAACCAGAGAGCTATCACAAGCTCGTTTTATATACTTTAAATTGGCTAAAAATTTATGTAGATATAAAAGCTTATCAGCTATTGGTAGAGCCGTAAATAGAGACCATGCAACAGTAATTAATGGATTAAAAAAATATAACGTAGAAGCTAGGATTGATCGTTATATGGATGATGTTTATGACGATTTAAAAGAAATTATCGAAGAAAAATTTTCTTTAAATAAAGTTAAATATAAAATAAGTATTGATGAGCTTATAAAAAAAATAGAACAAATTGAAATTAAATTAAATAAATTAGAAAATGAGAAAAACAATTAAAGAAACATTAGAAGTAAATTCAAAAGCAATAAGTGTTATAACTTATCAAAAAGATTCAAAGCAATTAACAGTTGAATTTAGAAATGGTAGAATATATCTTTATAAAGATGTACCTTTAAAAGTATATGATAGATTTAGAACAAATAAATCAATAGGAGTGTATTATAATTCAACTATAAGAAAAAAATATGGATTCGAATTGTTATAAAACAAAATTAGTTAACACTGTTCTTAAACACTTTCCTTACAGAGTTTTATGGCAACATAAAGATGGAATAAGAGGAGGTTACGAAGATTTTGCTAATTTAAAGCAAGCTAAAATATATAAAGAAAAATTTAATCACGTAATATAAAACTATGGCTGGAAATAAATTTAATACTATGTTTAAAAAAAGAATTAAACCAGATTTATATAATTTAACTTGGATTGATTTGTATGGGGATGAAATTAAATTTTCAGGTACTGCAAAACAAATTATATCTCAAGTATTAACAATGGAAGAAATTGAATAATGTTATCAGATAATGAAATTTATAGAATTTCCAATATAATTTTTGAAAAATTAGTTGAGCATTATGATAATTTAGCTGAAGAAGAAAACAATAAAACTTATACTGTAAACCCTGAAGATTTTGTTCGTCATGCTGTTTCGGAAGAGGATTTATTATATTTGCAATTAGACCGACTTTATCAATTAGAAAAAAGATATATTGATCACGAAGAATATTTAAAAGCAAATATTGTTTTAAACAAAATAAATAGAATTAAAGAAAAATTAAAAAATTTATAATAAGTCACAACTAAAAGTGTGACAATAGGTAATTATATATAAATAGTAGTAGGCTAATGTCATATGACCGACGCTTTGGATATTTAACCCAAAGAAAGATTATTTACCGTCAAAACCCAACAACCGATAAACCATCACAGGTATTTGAATGGGGTGTATATTACAATAAGGGTACTTACCAATGTTATGAACTATTTAGAAGTAAAGCAAAAATAACAACATACCGATCTTTAAAATGGCATTTATTAGTTATATGGTATTTGAATCCAAAGCTTAATTTAAAAAACTTTACAGAAGTAGCATCATATATATGTAATAAAGAAAATGGATTTGTACAATTTTATGTACCTTCATTAATATTAGAAAAAATAATTGTTGAAGTAAACACAGCCGATTTAGATAAACCACCTAAAAATAAATTAAGAAAAATAATATTTAAAGATAATTGTATTTTATCTTTACAAGAGAAGCTTAAAATAGTTGGTCATATAATTGGTAAAACAAAAAAAATAACTGAATCAGATATATATGAATCAATGCTATTCATAAATGAAAGCAACCGTAAAATAACCATTTTAAACCTTTCAAAAGCTTTAGATTGTTCAACTAGAACAATTTACAGAACCATGAGCAATAACCTAAAGAAAGAAAAAATGTTATTGAACGAGCAACATGAAAAAATATAATGTAAGAAATTATATCCGATATAAATTAGATTTAACAGATTCAATAAATAATATCGAGCTAAAAAAATTAAAAGAATATAACAGAAACGAATTAATCACAATGTTTTTACCATTAGTCGAAAATATCGGGCGTAAATTTGCAACTTCTCAACAAGCAAGTGGTGTAATGAGTATTAATGATTTAATTCAAGACGGAAGCTTAGGATTAATTAGAGCCGTAGATAAAATTATATGGGAAACAATAGAAGCATCAACTGAACCTGAAAAAACTCTTAAATCATTTTTATCAAAGAGAATTAAAGGTGCAATAAGAAGAGCTATAGATATTAATAGAGGTGATATAAGAATACCAGAGCACAAATTAAATGAAATAAGAAAAGACAATGGTAAAAATCAAAAGATGGTAGCTATGTTTTTTAATTCAATATTTTTAAGCATTGATGAACAAATTAATGAAGATGATGATTATGGTTTATATCAAATACCAGATCAATCTGAACCTTATAATATAGGTTTAATGAATATATATTTGCAAAGCTTACTTAAAAAACATTTAAATAAAAAAGAATATGAAATATTAAGATTAAGTTATGGTCTTGATTGTGAAAAGCATAGCGCTAATCAAATAGCAGATTTATTAAAAATAGAAGGGCCTAGTGCTTATGTAAGAATTTCAGAAATAAAAAAAGAAGCAGTAAAAAAATTAATTGAAAATGTTGAGTCAAATCAAATTTTTGATTATCTTTAACATCAAATACCAAAATACCAATTACTAATTTAAAACACAAACGAATGAAAATAAACGAAAAATTAGCAACCATTCAAGCCGAACTCAAGGTGGCTAAAAAAAGAAGAAATAACTTTGGGAATTATAACTTTAGAAATGCTGAAGATATACTTGAAGCATTAAAACCTTTCATAATAAAATATAAAGTAAACTTTACTATTGACGAAGGGGAATTAACAGAAGTTGCAGGCATACCAATATTTACTTCAACTGCAACAATTACAGATAACGAATCATCAAATTTTATACTTAAAACAGCTATAGTAGGTGTTGATCTTAATCAAAAAGGAATGGCTATGCCACAAAAATTTGGCTCTGCTTCATCTTATGGTAAAAAATATGCATTAGGCAATCTTTTACTTATTGATGATACTCAAGACAATGATAATCCTTTAATGAATGAAGAGCAAATTGAAAAAGCTAAAGATTATATTGCTAAATCACCAGATAAAAAGAAAGCTTTAAATATTATAAAAGCTAAATATAATGTTGATGATAAAATAGAAAAAGCTATAACAACTCTTTAATGAATAAAGCAGAAATAATTAAAAAGCTTAAAGAAGATGAGCATTATTATGGTTCATTTGGTCAAAAGTTTTTAAGTAATAGTAATGTAAATACTTTAATTAAAGATCCATTATCATTACATAAACCTCAAGAAATGCGACCAGCTTTTTTAGTTGGAGGTTATTATCACACTGCTATTTTAGAACCGGATAAATTAAAAAAATACAGAGTTATACAAAGTTCAACACGTAATACAAAAAAATATAAAGAATTATCAGATGGTGAAATGTGCTTATTAGAACATGAAGTTGATAAGATCCAACTAATGATTGAAAAAACACGCAATCATGAAATGATTAATTACTTTATTAATGAAGGTAATGTTGAATATGAAGTTCCTCAAATTAAAAAAATTGAAGAGCTTATGTGGAAAGGAAAAGCTGATGTTGTAAATCATGATGAAAAAATGATTATTGATTTAAAAACTACAAATGATGTAAGTAATTTTAAATCAAGCGCATATAAGTATGGTTATAACAGTCAAGCCTTTATATATCAAGAATTATTTGGTTATGAAATGCTTTTTATTGCAATTGATAAAAATACTTTAATTCCAAAATTCTTTGACTGCTCACCTGATTTTATTAATAGCGGATACAGGAAAGTACAAGAGGCAGCCGCAAACTATAAATTAGTTTATAATACTCCTGGATTTGATCCAGAACAGTATTTTGAAAATCAAACATTATAATTAAATTTAATCTAATGGCATCAATAATTAAATCAAGTATCAATTTAGACGCAATCGATAAATCTAAAATTATTGTAGGTAAAAAAGGAAAATATTATCCTATTACAATAACTTTAAATGATGAAGTTGATCAATTTGGTAATCAAGGACCAATTACAGATTCACAATCAAAAGAACAACGAGACAATAAAGAAGCTAAAAATTATTTAGGCAATGTTCAAGTTGTTTGGACTAATGGTGACAATGTAGCTGCAGCTCCAAGAGATGATAATAATCAAGTAAATCAACCAAAACAACCAGCAACACCAGATTTACCGTTCTAAATGGATATAAATAATTCGGAGATCAATGGATTTTTGATCGACCAGTTTAATCAATACGACTTAGAAGTTGGAAAAGCACAAGGCACTTGTCCTTTGTGCTCTTCTAGTCGTAAAGATAAAAATAAGAAAGCACAATGTGCATCTTACGATTGGAGTAGAGGCTTAGGAACTTGCCATAACTGTGATCAAACATTTCAATTACACACATTTCAGCGCAAAGGCGCTAGCGAAAAGGTTTATATAAAACCTGAATGGACTAATAAAACAAATTTAACTAATAATGCAATTAAATGGTTTGAAAATCGTGGTATTTCACAATCAACACTTACTAAATTAAAAATAAGTGAAGGATCTGAATGGATGCCACAAACAAATCAAAATGAAAATACAATTCAATTTAATTATTTTATAAATAATGAATTAATAAATATAAAATATAGAGATGGAAGAAAAAATTTTAAATTGGTTAAAGGAGCCGAAAAGGTTTTTTATAATATTGACAGTACTGTCAGTAATGATTATGTTGTTATTGTTGAAGGCGAAATTGATGCTTTATCTTTTGTGGAAGCTAAGGTTAATAGTGTTGTCAGCGTTCCAAACGGAGCTACTCTTAATAAGCTTAATCTTGATTACCTCGATAACTGCATTGAGTATTTCGAAGACAAAACCAAAATTATATTGGCGCTCGATCAAGACGAAGCCGGCCAGAATTTACAAAAAGAATTCATTAGACGTTTTGGAGCAGAAATATGCTATACAATTAGCTTTGGAGACCTCAAAGATGCTAATGAATATATTATGGCTTACGGCTCTACTATGCTCAATAGGCTTATTGATAAAGCTGCCCCTGTTCCTTTAGAAAATGTTTTAACTTTAAATGATGTAAATGATGAATTACAAGAATTTATTGAAGAAGGTTTTAAGCCAGGTTATCAAGTCGGCCTTAATAACTTTGATAGTATATTCTCTACTTACACAGGACAATTCATCACCGTTACAGGCGTGCCTAGCAGTGGGAAGTCTGATTTTGTTGATCGAATGGCTGTGGGATACTATTTAAAATACGGATGGAAAACAGCTTTTGCTTCACCTGAAAATAAACCTACATTTTTACATGCCCACAAACTTATAAGAAAGTTAGGTGGTTGGTTACCTGAAAAAAGTGATATTGGATCTAATAAATGGAATGAAATTACAGAATCAATAAATGATAATTTTTATTTTATTGAAAATGAAAGATATGATTTAGATTCAGTATTACTTAAAGGAGCCGAACTTGTTAAACGTAAAGGAATTAAATGCTTAGTTATAGATCCATATAATAAAGTAAAAATGAATGGGGCAAGTGCAATGAGTATACCAGATGCAACTATGGAATATTTAACGCGTATAGAAGCTTTTGCTAAAAAATATGATGTATTAGTTATAGTAGTCGCTCATCCTACAAAAATGTATAAAAAAGATGATGGCACTATTGATGAACCAACTATGTACAGTATTAAAGGCGGGGGAGAATGGTATGATGCTAGCTATCATGGTTTGCTAGTTCATAGGGATTACGAAAGAAAAACCGTTAAAGTAAAAGTATTAAAAGTAAAATTTCAAAATTTAGGAGAAAACCAAGCCGAAGCTCATTTTAAATGGGATCACATATCAGGTGATTATATTCCTATAGATGATTTAAAAAATGAAGATTTACCATGGGAATAGCAGCTATTAAAAAAAGAAAAAATTACAAAGGCTTAGGCACGGATTTTATAGCTACAGATGAACAACTTAAATGGAATAAGTATTGTATTGAAAACAATATTAGAATTTCGCCTTGGCCTGTATCAAATGGTTTTTATCCTGAAGAATGGAGAGTAGCGGTTTCATTGGGAAGTAATTATAAAACTATATATAAAACCCCTAATACCTATCTTGTTAATGAAATTTGGCAAGAAGTATATAAAACCAAAAAGTATTATTATGACAAACATACAAAATGAATATAGAGGATTATTATCAGGAGTACTCTATGGTGGAGATGAAAAACCAGATAGAACAGGTACAGGAACACGCGCTGTCTTCGGAAGAATGCTTAAGCATGATATGGCATTGGGGTTTCCATTATTAACAACAAAAAAAATATATTTTAAACATGCGGTTACAGAGCTACTCTGGATATTACAGGGGCGCACAGATCTTAAATATCTTCATAAACATAATGTTCATTATTGGGACGCCGACTATGAACGAAGTGGTAGGACAGATGGAAATCTTGGGAAGATATATGGTAATCAATGGCGAAATTTCAATGGTTTTGATCAGTTGTTATATATTATTGATAACCTCAAAAAGAATTCCACCTCAAGAAGATTACTCCTTAACGCTTGGAACCCTGCTGATTTTAATGATATGGCTTTACCTCCTTGTCACTATGGGTTTCAAGTTTATGTAAATAATAATAAATTAGATTTAATATGGCAACAAAGATCTGTTGATGTATTTTTAGGGTTACCATATGATATAGCTATGTATGGTTTATTAATCTTATTATTGTGTAAAGAATTTAACTTTAAACCAGGAAATTTAATAGGTCAATTAGGTGATTGTCATTTATATAATAATCATTTAGATCAAGCTAAACTACAATTATCAAGAAATTTTAAAGATTTACCTGTTGTGGAGGTAAAAAAAGGTTTAAAAATAGTAAACAATAAAAATATTTTTATACCTTGTCATAAGGACATTATACTAAAACAGTATAATCCACATAATCCAATTAAAGCACCCCTATCAGTGGGAGATAACAATTAAATTAAATATTATGAAAAAAATGTTATTATTAATGCTTATTCCTTTATTAGGGATTGCACAAAATGGAAATATAAATTTTGCTAAATCTAAAGTAAAAAAAGATGCTTTAACTGTAAATGATTATTTATCTGCAGAAATAAAGCAAGAACAGTTTTTTTTAATGAGTGCACAAAATGCAATTAATTATCAAAATACTACTAGATCTTATTTTGAATATAAAAATTTAGAATTTGATAAAGATTTAACAAGAGAAGCTCAAAAATGGGCTGATTATTTAGCTATTATAAATGAACCTAAGCATTCAGAAATAGATGATAAAAAAGGAGAATTAATTTTTTATGCTCCTAAAAATTGGTTTAAAGAAACAGACGATTTAATAACTTTTGCTTCTGTTTTTTGGACTTTATCAGATAATGATATAAATAAATTAACTACAGAACAAATTTTATGTAAAAAATGTAGTAAAATAGGGTTTGGCATTGCTTCAAGCCGTAATACTTTTTTTGTTGTAGCTAAATATGACAAAATGGCAGATTTTAATAATTAAATTATGTATTATATTTATCATATACCAGGTAAAAAAATTGGTGTTACACGTAATTTAAAAAATAGAGTTACACTTATACAAGGCTATAAAGAAGGTGAATATGAAGTTTTAGATTCTAGTGAAGATATTAATTATATATCTGAAAAAGAAATAGAGCTTCAACATGATTATGGCTATAAAATTGATAGACAAAAATATAGCGATTTAAAATTAAAACAATTAAATTTTATGAAAATAAACGTAACTACTCAAACAACAACATTTCCATGCGAAACCGCTGATTTAAAAAAGGTTTTAGATAAAAATTTAAAAATGGAATGGGTTACAGACTTAGGCATATTTTCTTTAAATAAAAAATCTATTAAATGGATATGCAAAAATGCTAAAACATCTATGTATAATAGCGACCGATGCTACATTTATAATAAAGCTTTTTATGAAGACTTATTAGCTGAACCACCTATACCGTTAGATGAGCTTTTTAATCTTATTAGAAAGTGGGCAGATGATCGTGGTATATATGCTAAAGGTGATTCTAAAACTCAATTAATTAAATTGTACGAAGAAATTGGAGAATTATCTGAAGCTGTTTTAAAAGAAGATCAATTAGAAATTATTGATGCAATAGGTGATGCAGTAGTTGTATTAACAAATTTTGCAGAGCTTACGGGTAATAACATTGAAACTTGTATTAGACATTCGTATGATCAAATTGTAAATCGTACAGGAAGTATGCAAAACGGAACTTTCGTAAAAAACACATTATGAGAGATAAAATTATAGAACAAGTTATTAATAAAATTAAGTCTAGATCTGATGTTGGTTTTAAAAAATACGGCGTAACTTTAGCGGATGATGATCAAACTTTAGATAAATGGTTACAACATTTACAAGAAGAATTAATGGATGCTGTTAATTATCTTGAAAAAGCTAGATCAGTATTACGAGAAGAAATTGAAGAATGTTATGTTAAAGATGCGGAAGAGCTATAAAAAACGCGGACCGGTACAATCAAAAAAAATATCTTATGATGGTGTTAATTTTGCTTCTGGTTTAGAACGTTATATGTATATGGCTTTAAAAAAAGCAAAAGTAAAATCTAAATACGAAGGTGAAACTTTTGTTCTTATAAATGGATTTCATTTTGAAAATGAAGTATATGAAAGACAAGCAAATAGTAAAGGCGAATTTAAAAATAGAGGTTGTAAAAGAATATTGCCAATTAAATACACTCCTGATTTTATAGGAGATAATTTTATAATTGAAACTAAAGGTAGGCCTAATGAATCATTTCCAATTAGATGGAAATTATTTAAAAAATTAATGACTGAACAATTCCCTGGCTACACATTATATAAACCACAAAATCAAGCTGAATGCGACAAGGTTATTCAAATAATATTGCAAAAGAAAAAGACATAGCCAGAAAACGCTACGCTGAAAGACAAATTGAAAAATGGATAAGATGGTCTATAAATAGTAGAGGGTATGTTAAATATAGAGATATAGTAGAAATACATGATAAATACAATATAAAATGTTATGGCTAAATTAGTATTAAACAATTATAATAGAAAATCTAAAGTGCGTAGACCTGGTGTGCATGCTAAAACTAAAACTTCGGGGCTAAAGCATAGTAGAAATTATATTAAATTATATAAAGGACAAGGACGATGAAAAGTTGGGATTTATCTATAGGATTATATCCTGGAGTTCTTATCGGGATGAGAAGTTATGTTGAAAAAACATTTATTGAACATGTTATATATTTACCTTTTGTAGATATAGCATTAAAAGTTGAAAGATAAAATATGAGTTTATTTGATGAAAGAATTGCATACAAACCGTTTGATTATCCAGAATACTATACTGAGGGATGGCTTAAACAAGCTCAAGCGTTCTGGTTACATACCGAGATACCAATGTCAGGTGATGTTAAGGATTGGAATGAAAAGCTTACCAAAGGTGAGAAGAACTTGGTTGGAAATATACTTTTGGGATTTGCGCAAACAGAGTGCGCGGTATCTGATTATTGGACGCAAAAAGTTGTATCGTGGTTTCCTAAGCATGAAATAAAACAAATGGCTATGATGTTTGGTAGTCAAGAAACTATACACGCTGTTGCTTATAGTTATCTTAATGAAACATTAGGCTTAGAAGATTTTAAAGCTTTCTTACAAGATGAAGCTACAATGGAACGTTTTAATAACTTAGTTAGCTATAAAGGAACTGATAAAATTGGTATTGCAAAATCGTTGGCTATTTTTAGTGCTTTTGCTGAAGGAGTTAGTCTTTATTCTGCTTTTGCTGTATTATATTCTTTTCAATTAAGGAATCTATTAAAAGGCATAGGTCAACAAATGAAATGGTCTGTTCGTGATGAATCATTGCATAGTAAAATGGGATGTCAGCTTTTTAGACATATGTGTCAAGAAGATAATAAGTTATTAGAAGATTGTAAAAAAGACGTTATAAATGCAGCAGAAGCAATGCTTAAAGCAGAAGAACGATATATTGATAAAATGTTTGAACAGGGAGATATTGAAAACCTTAAAGCCAACAATCTCAAACAATTTATTAGAAAAAGACTTAATGAAAAACTCGTGGAGTTGGGATACAAGTACCTCGGGAAGTACTTTAGTTATGACAAACAAGCAGCAAGCAAACTCGATTGGTTTTATCATCTTACTGGGGGTCATACTCATACTGATTTTTTTGCAGTACGCCCAACCGATTATTCTAAAGCAAACGAAGGAGAAGATTTTGAAGATATTTGGTAATGAACCAAAAGGCTAAAATAATTAAATGTAGCCAATGTAATAAAACATTTTCCGGAGGCTTTGAGTATAGAATGCATTGGGAAAAAGAACATTTACAACAAGCATTAAATCAAATTAAAAAAAATGAAAGAAAAGAATCTAATTGAAATGCAAAATAAAATTGCTTCATTAACTAATGTAGTACAACAATTAATTAATGACTTTGTTAAACTTGATAGCTTATCTCGTGGTACAATTACAGCTTTGCAACTTTTTATGGGAGAAGATGAATGGCAAAAAATTGTAAAAAAAATGAAAGACATTGATGAAAAAGAAAAATCAAAAGCTAATGAAAAAAAATTAGATCTTGATGGCCTGGAATAATAATTGGAAAAAAGGTATTGATTACCCTTCATGGGGAGATACTGAAGTATATAAAAAAACTATAAGTGGTGGTTATTTAGTATTAGATGAATCACCAAAAGATGCTTATGAAAGAGTAAGTAAAGCTGTTGCTAGGCGTTTATACAAGCCTGAGCTTGCTGAAAAGTTTTTTGATTATATATGGAAGGGTTGGTTATGTTTAGCTTCACCTGTGCTATCAAATACAGGCACAGATCGAGGTTTACCTATTAGTTGTTTTGGAATTGATGTTGCGGATTCAATTGCAGACATAGGTCAAAAAAATTTAGAAATGATGTTACTTGCAAAACACGGCGGGGGTGTAGGTATCGGAATAAATATGATTCGTCCTGCCGGCGCTAAAATTACAGGTAATGGAACGTCTGATGGAGTGGTGCCATTTTGCAAGATATACGATTCAACTATACTTGCCACTAATCAAGGATCTGTCCGAAGAGGAGCTGCATCAGTTAATATCAATATTGATCACCCCGACTTTGAGGAATGGTTGGAGATCAGAGAACCAAAAGGAGATGTTAACAGACAATCACTTAATTTACACCAGTGCGCTGTGGTCGGTGACAAGTTTATGCGAAAACTTGAGCAAGGAGATTCAGAATCTAGACAAAAATGGGCAAAATTATTACAAAAACGTAAAGCAACTGGAGAGCCTTATATTCTCTTTAAGGGAAATACAAACAAGAGTAACCCAAAAGCGTATAAATCAAATGGGCTCAAAGTTCATATGACAAATATATGTTCTGAAATAACACTGCATACGGATGAATCTCATTCTTTTGTTTGCTGTTTATCTTCATTAAATTTAGCTAAATACGATGAATGGAAAAATACAAACTTAGTATATGATGCTACATGGTTTTTAGATGGTGTTATGGAAGAGTTTATTCAACGTGCTAAAAATATGAGAGGCTTTGATAATGCTGTAAGATCTGCAAGTAAAGGTAGAGCGTTAGGCTTAGACGTATTAGGATGGCATACATTATTACAACAAAAAGGTATTGCATTTGAAAGTTTATTAGCTCAATTTAAAACAAGAGAAATATTTAGTAAAATTAAAATTGAAACAGAAAGAGCTTCGCGTAAGCTTGCTGAAGTATATGGCGAACCATTATGGTGTGCAGGAACTGAAATGCGTAACACTCATTTAAGAGCTATTGCTCCTACAGTATCTAATAGTAAGCTTAGCGGTAATATATCACCAGGAATTGAACCTTGGGCTGCTAATGTATTTACAGAACAATCAGCTAAAGGTACATTCATAAGAAAAAATAATGAACTTAAAAAAATATTTAGAAAAATTGGAATTGATGTTAAAGAAACTTGGGATAAGATTCTTGAAGATGGTGGATCCGTACAAGACATTAAAGAACTCAATGGATGGTTTTACGATCACCTTGGAAGACTTACCGAAGAAGATGGTGAGCCTGTAAAAAATGTATTTAAAACATTTAAAGAAATTAATCAACTTGAATTAGTTAGTCAAGCCGGTATACGTCAAGATTACATAGATCAATCAGTAAGTTTAAATTTAGCTTTTCCTTCTGTAGCTGAACCAAAATGGATTAATAAAATACATTTAGAAGCATGGAAAAAAGGAATTAAAACTTTATATTATATGCGTACTGAATCAGTACTTAGAGGAGATATAGCTGCTAAAGCTATGGATCCCGATTGTTTATCCTGTGATGGATAGACATAACTGGAAAGGGAGGTTTTATCCATACCTCCCAATCTAGTTATAGGAACTTTGAGTGTGGTGCTCATTTTTTTTTGTTCCTTTTTAACGATTTAACTCTTCTAGGTTTACCAGCTGGTTGTCCTAATCGTTTTTTTTCTGCTATTTTTTTCTTTTTTTGTGCAGCTGACATTTCTGATGCTGTTTTAGGTGTAGCAGATGATACTCTTTTTTTAGGTCTACAATAAGGCACACCTCTTTTTTCACCTTTAGATCTTCCACACGGTTTACCAGTGCGTACATCTACCCACTCTTCTTTAAACCATCGTTTAAGATTAGCACCTTTTTTTGTTTTCTTTACAGCCATTATTTTATATTTCCGCCTCGTTTACGACATTTAGCAATATAGCCCGATGCATAAGCAGATGGAAATACTCTGTATTTTGCTTTTGCTTTTCTATAGCAATTATCTTTTTTTGCAAGGGGTGACCCTAATACTGACAGGGGTAGTTTATTTCTTTTCACAGCTTTCACAAGTTAATTTTTTAATAATATCGTCTTGAATTTTAATAATCATACTTTCTAATTGATCATTTCTTTTTTCCATTATATCAGCAGTTGCTTGTAATGATTCATTTTTACTTTTTAATTGTTCGACCTCTTCGGGATTTTTACCTATGATTGTATATATAACCACAGACATTGAACCCACCATCATTCCCACGATACTTACAAATACATCTTTGTTAACTGGTGGTATTTGATTAAATGATAAAAATAATAATAAAAATATAATTAATAAAAATATTCCCGCTGCACCAGCATAATGTCTTAAATCTTTTGCTCCTCTTGAACTCATTTTGAAAACGTTTTTTTAATATAGTTAAACACTCTTTTTATTTTAGTAATTATTTTGTCAATAAAATCTGGAATAAAATTTCTATTACTATCTTTAATTTTTCTAGAATGGTATCCTATTGTAATTAATAAAAGTAATGTTAAAATAGTAAGTATTATTATTAAATATGTCATAATTAATTTCTTTTTCTTGTTCTAGTTCTTGTTCGTGTACGTGTTCTGCTTCTTGTTCCTTTAGATTTCTTTTTCTTTTTTTCTTGCATTCCTAATTCCCAATCTTTCCAACCAGCTAATAATGCAATTCTTTGCCATGTATCTGTTTCTTCTGCTAAAGCATTTTGTATGTTATCTGCTTTTTGTATAGCTCTATCAAGTGGTAAATTAATAAATGCTGATGTTAATTTACCTATAGCTTCATTAGCTGGGTTATCAAAACTTAATCCTTTTTCACGTATTTCTTTTTTGTTCCATGAATAAATTCTACCTGCAGATCGCACTTTAGAAATTTTTGAGGATATAGGTGGTGATATATCTAATAATTTTAATGCCGCATCTTCATATTTAGGGCTTTTCTTTTTAGATTGCTCTACAATTTTTAATGCTATATTTTTTCCTACAGAAATCGCTGCTCCCGCAAAGCCAATACCTCTTAAAAAACTATCAAGCATGCTATTAGCACCTTTTATATATTTATCAGATTCTTTTTCTTCTTCTTCATCGTCAAACAATGTTGCAAATAAAGCTTGCTGTAATGCTGTAAATATGATATTTTGTGCTACTCCGTAATAAATTATCTTTGAAATATTAGATTTAGCATCACCACGTCTATTTTTAAGATCCAGAATAGCTTTTTTAGTTAATCTAGCATACTGAGCAGGTGTGTTTGCAAAAGCTAGTATCATGCGTCCTAATGAACCCGCTTGTTGCTGACTAATTCTATCAGGCCTACTTGATTGTTGTGATTCTTCAGCTGTTTCACTAAAATCAATCATCGCTTGTTTCTCTGCTTCAGCTTTTGGCATGCCTTCTTTCATTAATGATTTAATTCTATTTCTATAAAATGTTGAACCACCTGATGCAATAGCAAAACTATCTGCAATTTGTGTAGGCAAAAATCCTAATTTAAGTAAACCACTTATAACTCCTCTGGCTTTATTTGAATCATTTGCAGCCATTTCAGCAATATCAGATTCATTTACATTTATTTTTAAACCGCCTCTTCTATCTTTTAAAAAGTCAGAATTCATTAGTTTTGCAAAATCAGCCCAATATTGTTTTTGATTAGCAAATGCACTTGCTGCAGCTAATAAATTATTATCAGACCAATTAATAAAGTTAATTGACGATATTGTTTGAAGCACAGCTGATCTTGTATTAAAAAACATAATAGCACCTACAGAATTTGAAATCCAATTAGTAAGTCTAGTAGTAAGAGCATCTCCACCATAAGATCTATTACGACCAGTTTCCATACGTTTAAGTATGTTTTCTAATGCAATCCTATATGGTTTACCATAAATTGCTTGAAGTTTATTTAAATTTTCATTACTAAAAATAGCATCAACATTACTTTGCCAATCTTCTAAATATTGTTTTCTTTTAATTGTATTTAATGAAGCTAATATATCCTGATCAATTGAACCAGAAGTCCAACCAGCTGATGGTGTTGCTAATCCATCTGGTTGCATAGCTAATAATTGATCTCCAAAATCTTTTAATTTTTTGTCTTTTTCAACGTATTTAATTAGTTTATCAGCATTTTTTAATTCTAAACCGGGTATTTCAATGCCATCTTTATTCCACATATATACACGGACAGCTTGTTCTCTAGTAAATTCTTCACCCTCAATTTTTTTACGTAAATTTTTAGGAGCTATTTTAAATGTTTTAGCAATAGCTTTATATCTAGCGGTTAATGCAACACGCTCTTTAGCTATTTCACCCATTGCTTTAGCATAAGGATTTAATAAAGTTTCTTTATAAAAATCCATTTGTTTATCACCTTTTTTACCTTTTCCTAAAGTAGCATATAATAAACCAACAAAATCTTCAGCAGAAGGTGGAATAAAAAATTTAAATCTTCCTTTTTTAGCACCAGCCGCATTAGCTGTTGCTTGATCATATACTTTATCTGCAGAAAT
>Ga0181380_1000393_pt1 | contig 20091 bp, 31 predicted proteins | sample 3SPOviralmetaG_FD_130116 | JGI IMG/M metagenome (GOLD analysis project Ga0181380, IMG submission 130116) | Marine viral communities from the oligotrophic San Pedro Time Series (SPOT) site, San Pedro Channel, CA, USA - 3 SPOT_SRF_2009-08-19 | ecosystem: Environmental > Aquatic > Marine > Strait... | reverse complement strand
TGCTGTGAGTTTCTACTAGATCTGATTGCATCGCATAAATCTGGCGATCTATAAAAACTATTTACACGAATCGGCTCGTTTGCCCATTCTCTCAGCGGCTCGAATACATTTTTGGCAAGTTTTTTCATGTTTTGCACAGCCGACTCTGTTGGCGTGTTCTCGATCTCTTTTTTCTCCGCTGTCGCTGAATGACTCGCCTCCCTCCAGCTGATATGTTTGCTGATAAATCTCATCTTTTACTTTTTAAGTTTTTTAATTTCCTCTTTAATATCTGAAAATTTATCCTCTACCCAGTCTGGGATTTTGTTTCCGTTCTCATCTTTTACAATGTTATAAGATGCTAAAACCATAGCGACTGCTGAAATTGCAATTACTCCTGTGATAATAATTAAAATTGTGTTCATTTCTATTGTGTTTAAATTATAGTTTAAAGTAGTGCCTACAGTTCCTGTTTTCACCTACGCTTTTTGTCATTGTCTTTAGCTAGATACTCTAGGTCTTTCATAAAATCTCTAAGAGTTAACTCGATATTTTTTACCTGGTCCTCTAGTTCTCTCTGGTTTTTCCAGGTGTACTCTTTTTGATTATACTTTAATTTAGATACCTCCTCCTCCAGTAAGGTAGCTCTATTGTTTAGCGTGTAATATGAGCCTATAACTGAGGCAAACATCGCAGCTATTGTTATTATTTGCATCGGCGAGATGCTGAAATCGGCTTTGCCATCGCCATTAATATCAATTTTGCTCATTTCTTTTTATTTATTTTATCATTTATTTGTACGATAGTCCACACTAATGATGCCAATAGCACCAATGTCGTTAAAATTGAATTTATATTCACTAATGATATTCCTAATGCTGACAAATTAACTCCATAAATTTTTAAATTTTCCATTTTAGATTTGTTCTACTCTGTTAGAAATACTCATTATTGCTCTAAAATATGTTTTCTCTACGCCATCCTCATATAGATAGCTGGTCCCCTCGTTTGTGCAAGTGTAAACATTGAATCCATCAGCGCTGAGGTCAAAATAATTTCCAGAGCGTGTTCTAATTAGAGTCAATATTTCTGATGCTATTTGATTAGCTTGTAGCTCTCCGCCATCATCACCAATAAATGAAGTGACTACCTCAATTCTAGTAGTACATTCTAGCATAAAAGTATCAGCGTTTTGATCCACCTCATTAGAATCTACTGAATAGACTCGTATATAAGGCTCAGAGGCATCGTTAGGCACTTTATTATAAACTTGTACATAACTGCCATCAACAGTAATTGCATCTGTTAGGCGGTCTATAATCGCCTTTCTAATAAAATGTATTGCCTCTGTCATTTGAGTAGTTTTTCTATTGTTTTATCTATGCTGTTTATCATTTCTTTAAATCCTTTATTTACACTAGGATAGAAAAAAGGTATCTCTGCCTGTGGTCGTTTTGGATTTTTGCCGCCAAATTCTACATATCCAGAGTATGGCGCATCAGATCTAATCTCTGCCTGTTTGTTTTGTAATACAGATTTTATTTGTTTTCTGAGATTTCCTGTATCTACTGGCGCAATTTTTTTCATATCTCTAGCAATATTTAAAGCACCCTTTCCTATTTCTGTAGATAGAGCTGTTTTATCTATTGCCTTTAGCTTTGTTAGCTTTGCCTGGAGCTTATTATAATCTGATTTATTCAACTCCATACTAATCTAGTTTAGTGGCTTTTATAACAGTAAAAAAATCCTGTTCGCTATCGTAAAATCCATTTATTCTATAGAGTCCATCTTTGCCCTCTAGTTTTATTAAATCATTGTCTAGAATCTGGTCTGCTGCTTTTTTGCGCATCTCTAACTCTATTTGTAATGATCTGCCTCGCTTTCCCTCAGTATCAGTTATATCACCCTTTACATCCTTTTTATTTGCCCATAGCGTTTCTACAGTTGCATTTGTAGAGGTAGTACCGCCATATCCATCTGGTGTTTTAGTAAGTCGTTTGACTTCTATTCTAGTATTTAGTTTCCCAGCGTTCATTTAGAAATACATTGTTTTGAATGACTGTAGGATGTCTTTTGTTTTTACTGGTACCTCATTTACAGATCCCTCAATGAAATCAGCTCTGTAATCGTACATAGTAGCCACTAAATGCAAAATAGCCTCTTTAATAATGTCATCAGTCAATCCTGTAGTTACATAAGTTACCTTTACCTCATCCGCTGGTAGCGTTCCTATTTCGATAACAGTATCATCTAGTCCATAGGTATCATAATCCACAGCAGTACCTTTAGAGGTTACTGTAGTTATTGATGCTATTGGAGCAAATGGTAGCGTAAATCTGCCATCCACCTCCTGGAGGTAGAAAGTTCTGTTTTTAGCTACTATGTCCTTTCCTATGTAGTTCTCGCACCAGGTCCTGGCGGCTACGATCATTCTATCTATAATAGTATCATCAGCGCTAGTATCTATTCTCACAAAGTCTTTAACATTCTGAGTAGTTACTATCTCGCTGCCAGTAACAGAATTGATTTTAATATCGTGCATTATTTTTTAGCTTTAGTGGTACGCTTTTTAGGAGTTTTAGCCTCTTTAGTTTCTTTGACTACTTTCTCCTCCTTGTATTCGATACCGATCCCTCTGATAATATAGTGGCGAGCTGTTTTAGGATCCATCTCTAATATGTCCCCCTCTTTGCGCCATCCTTTACCAGAATAAACATCTTTAATGATTTTAATTTTCATATCGCTTAATTTACAACAAAGATAAAAAAAAAGCGCCACAGTAATTGTAGCGCCTTTCTCTTAACAAACCAAACAACTATGATTTTTCGAAATCATTCGTTAAATGCAAAGTTATTAAAATATTTTTTGTTTTTGCCTGTTAGCGAAACTCTTATGGATTGCATTTTTCCAATATTTTTAAAAATAAACCAACCATCAAAAAAATCACTCCAGACAGCAAAGTAGTCAATCTTTTCTTTAGTGTAGTTTCGTTTATTATTTTGTAATGGAATATGAACTGTTTTTTTCGTTTCACTATCTGGGGTTTTGGTAGATGATTTAATTTGTACTCTGAGGAGTCTATCCCCTGTATCTACTATACAGTCGTATAGAGATGAATCTATGAGCGGCATAGAAACCTGGTAGTTTCTTTTCATACACTCTGTGGCGAATAGGTACTCCGCCAAACAGCCTCGCTGATTATTATCCACGAACTCAAAGTTACAAAAAAACCCCAGACTGTTATTTTAGCCTAGGGTTAGCATCAAATGAAAAAACAAAAACTATCTCATAAACGCCTCAAAGCACGCCTGTGAGCAAATGTCATTACCATAACAAGGGCGGTCGCAAACTCTGCAATAGCCTCCCTCGTAATCATCTGGCGGTGTGTGATCATAAAATTCCATATCACCTTTTTTTAATTTCATCTAGTCGATCCTTAAAATCCCATATCTTGTCACTAAGATACAAATAATCCGCTGGTACCATTTTATCAGTCAGATTACTAATGCTCTTTAAATAGTAGTCGTATGGCTCATCCATTGTTATAGCGTATTAGAGTGAATGAAATCAAAAACATAACTATGGCATCCCATATAGCTTGGAATCTAATGCCCAGAGAAAATCCCCAGGCAATAAATCCCACTATTAAAACAATCCTAACCCTTTGCTGCAAGTTCATTTTAATATCCGTATTTATAAATTAAAAAAAGCTCTAGTATTCCATACATAGATGCAAATGCTAAAACATTGAATAGAGCAGCCAAGGCTAATCTCTTTAGTTTGAATACCTCTGACAATACTTCATAGTCAGCAGTTTGTTTAAAGTTTCTAATGATATTTCTCATAATTATAAAAGTTTGTTATTTCAAAAGTAAAAAAAAAATAACATATTGCAAATTTATTTACATTTTATTTATTAAAGCATAAAAAAAGGGTAACCCATAAAGGCTACCCTCTTAATCAAAATTCTCATTAAGCTATTTTAGCTATATCCTCTGCTTATGCAGTTTCTAAGGCAGTTTTAGCAGTTGAGAAAGTTCCTTGTACAATCGCATTTGGTAGGTAGTTAGTTAAAGCTACTCTCTCCATTGCTCGTACAGTTACAAAATTCTTTTGGAAGTTATCGCTATCCTCTCTTGAGAACTCAACAGCTAGATTTTCTCTGATCCAGAGTTGGCTAGACTGGCGTAGGTTTCCTACTAAGAATTTTCCAGCAGTTACAGCAGTATTTACTGTCACAGGGATTCCATTGATTGTTGGCTGTAAACCGCTAAAGATTTGATTTCTCAAGTACTCATTAGCAGTAGATTTCAACAAGATCATTTTATGTAAATCTGTTGGATTCAATAAAATAGTATCCGCCTGGTAGTTAGAAAGGTTTAACTGGTTTAAAGCTACAGTTAAAACATCAAACTCATTAGCTGACTCGATAGCCAAAGCGAAATCGCCAGCAGCAAAAGCAGTTCCATCAGTAAATAATCCATCTAGGTTTGGTGATGATCCATCGCCATTTAAGATTTCATTATCCTCTACAGAAAGTACTTTTTCTGGTACTCTAGCTGATAGGTATGATGTTAATTGCTTGATATCATCTAGCATCTCTCCTGTGATTCTCATATAAGTACCGATTTTCTCGACATTTACAGTAGATGCAGCTAGATCAAAGTCAGACTGACCAAATGCACTAGTTTCAGCAGTTGCAGCAGCGTTGTCGCTATATGCTGACTCTTTAGGGAAACGGATAGTTTGTCCATCAGTTGATCCTAAAGGTAGTAATGAGCGGATATGTACTGAGCGGCTAGGATCATATTTGATTTGATCTACGATAGTTTCAGCAGCAATTACTCCTGTAACATCAGCACCTAAACTCATATCTGCTTTTACTTCAAAGCGAGCAGCGTTAGCGTTTCCTTTTACCATTGCATCGATTGCGCCATCTTTAAGCGCTCCCTCGATAGCTGATTTGAATGATTGAGGAGTAGCTCCAGAAAGTGTTTTCTTTGCAGCTATTTCCATCTCATCCATTCTCTTATTAAGAGCTTCGCTCTTTTCTACATACTGTGTAGTTAAGTTATCAATCTCTGATTTTAGAGATGATTCCATTTCTCCTTTGGCGTTATCTTTCGCCTGGTTGAATGCTTTCTCGATTTTCTCATCAACAATGTTTCCGATTTGATCGAGTTGATTCTTTACGTTTTCCTCCATTTTTATCTTTTTAGAGTGTTTAACAAATAATTATAAATTTCGCTATTGTCTGCTTTTACCTCGATCGGCTCAGTAACCTCAATATCAGTTGGCTGAGTGACATTTATGTAAATAGATTTTAGCTTTAGTATTTCCGCCTCTAAGGCGAATCCAAGCTCATCAGAGATTTCTCCCTTTCTGAGTAATTGTGCAATTTTATCAAATCTCTTAGCAATTTTCTCTGGATCTACATTTCCTTTTACATCCATAATCATTGCCTGGTCATTAGCTGCTAGTGTAACAGCTGAGATTTCAAACAGTTTTACTTCATTGAGGTGTCTATAGCCATCATTACCCATCTCTTTTTGGATAGGTAGGATCCCTACAGAGTTCTCAGTAATAACTCCAGCTTTCATTAATTCTACTACATCTTTTCCTAATTGTGTTTTAGGGATTTGCGCCTCGAATATTAAACCTTTGTCATCCTCCTCCAGGTGGACCATTTTGCCTAGAGGCTTATCCATATCGTGCTGATAGAGATACTTTACCCTCTTGGCGTTCTCTTGTATTGTCTTTTTGTATGCTCCCTTGTTGATTACATCGCCATCAGAATCGACATTACCAAAAACAGATCCATAACCCTTTACAACTCCAGCGGAGGCATCAGCATCTACTAGCTCGCCTATCTGAGTTGATTTATAAATGATTGTATTCATATTGCAAATTTAATAATTAAATATTACTTACTGAGAATCCCTCTATTTTACCAGTAGCCTGTGCATCCTCTTTAGGAAATGGCGCTGTAGAACATCTACAGTTAACTACATTTTTTGCACTCCCAGCTGGATCACCAGGATTAAATAACTTTTCGCCACCTACTAAAAACCTTTCTTTAAAATCTACTATCTGGGCATCAGCGGCTCTATGAGCTGGGCGTTCTCTGCCATCTATAGCAGTCATCCACTCCTTTTGTAGATTCTCCTGTCCAAACATATCAGTAGCACTCTGTAGCGTTGCTACATTAGCTGCATTAGTTGCCTCAGTTCTAATTAGCCTTTCTGCCTGGCTCTTTGAGTACTGTCCAAACTTCTGGCGCAATATTCTCTGAGCCTCTCGCTCATTCATTGCCATAAACTCTGGATCTGAGGATAGCTGTTTAAATACTTTGATTAATGTAGCTTTGGCAGTTCCCTGGACCAGCACCACTCTCTCTGCTGCTATCTGTTGGCTAACTGTATTAAAACGCTCTGCCCAGATGTCATCATAGCCAGATACATCGACTTGCTTAGATATTACTTTGTCAAAGTTTTTAGCGTACCACTTGGCAAACTTGAGTCCTATGTTTACATAGACTTGGCGATATATTTCTGTAAAGTCCGCCACTCTAAATAGATTATCAAAGCCATTTGTTTTACCAGTCTTTTGAAAGTCCTCTATAGCTTTTAAGTATTCCCCTTGGTAGTAACGTTTGGCGTTAGCAAATTCTTTGCGTTCTGCTTTATCTAGCAGCTTGTTAAAATTACCTTTCCAGGATTCTTTGGCTTTTTTTAGTAGCATTATCCCTCATTTTCTGAGATTCTTTTTGCCCAGGATACCATAGCAGCTCCCCCCCAAAGATTATAGGCTACATAGCCTTTATCTTTCCAGGGCGTATCTTTAAACTTAGGATCTATTTTAGCATTATCCTTATGGCGTGCTAAAAAGCTATTAACCCTCTTGACAGTTGATAATGAGAGCGCCTCTCTGTTAGCTAATTGTGAGGCTCTGGTCCATCCTGTGGGCGTGCCAGCTGTTACCTCATCTCTGCCATATTTATCTCTCCACTCAATCATCCTCCTGGCGTTATTAGTAGCACCCTGGGGATAGTCTTTGTAGGTTTCCTCTTTTGTTTCTATAGCATTGTAGTCTATTTCCTCATTATTGCCAGCCTCTCTCCTTTGAGCTGCATAGAACTCATCCAGGCGATTGTTTTTAGCTGCCTCATACTCAGCGTGAGTAGCAAATGGCATATAAACAGTAGAGCCATTGAATAGGTGTTCGTGGTATCCAGTACCGCCCATCTCTATAGCTCTGGCTTGAGCCTCCTCTATGGTAGTGTATGTATCAACTGTATTAATCACAGCTGACTTGAATAGTTTACTTATATCAAGGTCCAAACTCTTTGGCTCGGATTCTGGTATAATCTCACCTCCAATAGGTAATAGATTAGCTGGTACATAGTAGTCATTTAGGTTATCATTATCATCATCCATACCATAAGACATAGCCGCTCTTTTTTCGTTTGGCGTAATCCACCAGGCTTGACTCATTTGCCCTACCACCTTGTCCATTTCCTCCTGGAGTTCTGGGATAGCGCTATAGTCAAAGTCGATATAGATTTTATCGCCATACTGTGGTGATAGCCATCTATTCAGCTCATCTCTGATTTTGTTTAGTTCTGGAATAACAGCATTTTGATAGAGTGCCTTTTTAGCCTCTCTCATATTGTTGTAAGTAGTACTGTCTGTATTGTTTAGCAGCTGTACTGGTACATTATAGATATTACATAGATCTTTAATAGTGGCGTTGTATTGCTCTATTAATGATAGATCAGATGCGTTTAGTCCAAAGTTTACCCAGCTTAATTTCTTAGGCGTAATGATTACATCCCCAGCATTGTCGCTGCCCTGGTATTGTTGGCGGAATTTATCCTTTAACTGTTTAGCCTGTACCTCGTTTAGATCACCCTCATCAGACATTAGGATACCTCTAGCAGTTTGATTCTGTAAATACTTTACGCCAGTAGTTAGTGCCTGGTTATTAGCATCCATTACTCTGAGTCCAGCCTTGAGCGGTGACATACCATAAAGGTGTGATCCTGTGCCATCATAGTAGAGGTTTGGATCTTTGATGTGGCATACCTCCTCTGCTGGGATTCTGTACGTTCCGTTGTACTCTAGCGTGTACTCTTTTACTGGCTCCATAATACCGCCAGAATTAATCTCTACTTTCTGAGATGGCAATATGTACAGCTCCTTGTATTTACCAACTCCAGCACCAGTATCTGGTCCTATCCCATAGATATATCGGTTTCCAGTAAGTTTACCGAAAGCTATTATCTCTGAAATCCAGGAGTTGTATGATTGCGCTGGGTTAGGACGATCTAGAAGTTGGTGGAGTTCGGTGTCCTCTAGTTCTACCAGCGCTTTTTTCTGTAGCATCTTAGCCTGGAGTACTGTATTGGAATTAAACTCTCCAGTAGTAAGTGCTTTATATCTTTTTAGGTCGTTTTCCTTTTTTATTTCGTATATCTGGAATGGTATGTTAGTCGCTGACTTAGTGATCAGATTTATAAGCGAGTAGATAGTAGCGTTGTATCTATAGCCTTTATCTATGTAGGTATCATCATTCTCTGGATTCCAAACCAGAGTATCGCCTAAGTAATTATAGACTGCTTTGTTGAAGTCTAAATGAGTTTTTTGTGCGCTTTTAGAAACAAGGTTTTTGAATCTATCTAAGAAACTAGCCATCCAATACGAAAATTTTAATTATACAAAAATAGTAATTATATTACAAAGAAATCCACCGCTTTACCATAAGCGCTATAAACGCAATATCTAAGGGCATCCATGAGGTGATTATTTTTATCTACTGGCTTGTTTACTATAGTTCCATCCTTTAGCTGATCCCAGTAATAGCTATGGTATTCTTTTATAAAATTTGTTGATTCTTTCGATAATACCATATCATATTCTTTTAGCAAACTAATACCAGCATTAACTGATCCTTGCCCTTTTACTGCTGCTTTAGCCATTAAACCACCTCTGCGTAAATCCTCTCCAGATTTTGGCTCCGCTGCATCGTAATACAATATTTTATCATCTTGTTTTTGATCTACTAAAAAATTAATAGCATCGCTGTTTGTCATACCTAGCTTATAGCATAGCTCGTGAACATATAGCTTTGAATTAACTTTCCTTACTTCGCAAATCGCCAGGGGATCGTTGCTATATCCGAAATCTAACCCTAGATAAATATTATCTGTATCTGGAAAATCTTTGTAATCTATAAACTCCCAATTAGAAAATATTTGCCTTTTAGAATAGTATGCCTGTAATCCCTCACCATATACACGCCAATAATCTGGATCACGCTCTTTCATGCGCTCTATTTCATATACTAAGTCCTCAGATAAATGTAAATTATCCTTATAAGTAGTAATCCAGGTATCAGCATCCTCCCTAGGTATCACCTCATCATAGATCCAATGCGTAACATCTGATGGGTTAAAATCTAATATCATAGCTGGCATATTTTCTCTTATTCCTGTACATCGCATATTGATCTGGCGAAAATCCTCAAGGTTTAATTCATTTGCCTCATTTAAAAAAGCTAGAGATCTTTTCCTCCCTCTAATTTTCTGTGGCTCATCAACGCTTAGAAATTCTATCAAATGATTTTTGTAGCGAAATGTATTCTCTGCCTTGTTGTGTACGCCAGCATAATATGTACCCATATCCTCTAGGATCTGTATAAGATCTCTTTGCACCGATGCTTTTAGTGCTGGCAGTGTTTTTCTAATAACCGATATAACTAGTGGCTGAGTTTCAGTTCTTATTAAATAGGCTATATATTGGCAAACAGCATAGGTTTTACCAGAACGAGTTCCCCCCTGTAATACAGCAAAACGCTTCTTACAATTTAGTAAGTGCTTTAGCTGTACGTTTGCTTTAAGATTCTTTTTCTCTTTCGTGGATTTCAAAAACTATATCTGTTTCTACATTTGATGAGTGTTCTATCTCCTGGCGTTCAACATAACCTCGTTTTTTGGCTTTTGTTTTAAGCGCAAAAATTATAGATGTAGTATCCCCTTTGTTTATCCTTTCGACCAGTTTGCTTTCTAAGAAGTCCATAAACCTTTCCTCTGGCTCAAGCTCCTCTATTTGCTTTTTAAATTTTGCATCCTTTTTAATCCAATCATAATAAGTGCTGCGATCTATTCCAATAGCATTACAGCTCTGAGTAACATTACCAAACGCTTTCTTATACGCCTCTTGAAATGCCTTTTTTTTAAAATCTGTGTTGGATTTTGTTGATTTTTCCATATTGCAAAATTATATAAAAACGCAGAACCTATACAAACTACGTTTTAATGATTATTAGCTGTGACTGATTAGCTAACTTTTGTTTACTAAAAGAACGTTATAGGTTTTTATATTCTTTTCCGTTTATTTTGATTTCTAAAGTAGAATCTAATTTTTGCATCCTATCTATTATAACTTGACAATATTTAGGATCAAGTTCCATACCATAGCAAATTCTATCAAGCTGATGAGCTGCTACCATTGTAGAGCCAGAGCCACAAAATAAATCAACAATATTTTTACTTTTTTTGTGGTTTTTAAATGCTCTAGATGCCAACTCTGTTGGTTTTTGTGTAGGGTGCATATAATTAGAATCCTTTTTTATTTCCCATAAATCACTTTCGTTTTTAATGCCATCATCGAGTTTACCATTAAAAAGGCAAAATTCGTGTTGGTGCCTATATCCCTGTCCTAATCCAAAAACATTTTTTGCCCAAACGATACAAGCCTTAAATTCTAATTTGGATTGTAATATGCTATAAAACTTCCAGTTACACCATACATAGTAGCTTTTTGGATTTAACAAGTTTAATATAGAAACAAATCCATTAATTAAATTTTCAAAATCACTCTCAGCTAAATTATCATTTTTTATTACATCAAACTTTCCACTTCTACCATTAAAGGATACATTATAAGGCGGATCAGTAAAAACCATATCAGCTTTTTTTCCATCCATTAGTTTAGCAACTTGATCTGAATCTGTAGAATCACCACATAATAATCTATGCTCTCCAATCTCTATTAAATCGCCCAATACTACATCCACTTGCAGATCATCTGGCTCCTCATAATCATCCTCCTCTGCCTCTGGTTCAAGCTGTGGAAAATCTGGTAAATCTAAACCCCAATCAGTAAGTTTATCTAAATCCCAATCATTAGCAACTATATCCCAGTCCCACTCTCCATAACCTAAGTTATCTTTTATAATAAATTCTTTTTTCTGGTCCTCTGTCCATCCTTTAATTTGATGTACAGGAACCTCAAAAACTCCAGCTGATTTTAATGCTTTGAGGCGCATATTTCCGCCTAGTACCACCATATCCTCATCCACTACTAATGGGCGAGTTTCTAGCATTTCTGGAAATTCTTTAATTGATTTTACCAGTTTTTTAAACTTTGAGTCAGTTATAAAACGTGGATTTTCCTCATTTGGCTTTATAGCCGAAATGTTTACCTTTTTGTTTGCCATATTGTTTGCTTCTAATTATTTGTAAACCAATGTATATTAAATCCAAATAAAAAAATAAAAAATTGTAGTGTGTGCCTTTTGTCATCCGCTACAACCTCTATCATTTCGATTTCCTCATTAGAGTAGTTTATTCCTACCATAACTCCATAGATCGGAAAAAAATCAATTTGAACCATTGTTTAATTTATTATACAAAAATAGGTAAAAATCCCAGATAGCTTGCTGATAGTCTTTAGGATTGTGTAGCTTGTTAGTTGTATGAGCTACGCCATCTACTGTATAAACTAGGATAAACTGTCCATCTCTAGGTTTTGGATAAATCCTAATATTATTCTCATCGCACCATTTAAACGCCTTATAATGCTCCTCCTGGGTGTTAATTGTTGGCTGTTTGTATTTTTGTTTTTTTGGCATAGTTTCTAATATTTCAAGTGTTTGTATTGGTTTTAATTCATTATGAGATACAAATACAGTATCGCCATAACCATAATTTTTTAATTTGTGATTGTTGTCTATGTAACCTCTGGTAGTGTATCCTACAAATTCTAGCATTTGGTTTTTATACCAGGTGAGAATATAATACTCAGCGTGTTTGCGTTTGTACTGAGTCACAGGAAACATTAGGTTTGGTTTGTTTTTAGCATCAGAGCATTTTACCTGGATCCCATAGTCAAAATCAGTTCCATCATCGCCTACTCCTATGGTATCAATATTCATTTTTAGACCGCTGTATCTAGCAAACCCTACCTCTCCTAGCATACCTAAATAGGATCTGTAGAGATGCTCTTTACCCTCGAAAAAGTTTTGACTGTTTTTAGTGTCAGTACAGCCTACGCTATATGATTTGATAATAGCCACCCATTTGGCTAGTAAATGATCTCGCTCTGATATTTTTATAGTCATTAATCTAAATCTGATTTTACATTTTTACTATACCAGTCCATATATTTTTTAAAATCCTCTGGATCGTATTTATCTGATTTTTTCAAGTTATCCTCTGCCCACAATGGCTGCAAATTAGTGTAATGATTTAAGGCTATAACCTCAAACTCTGTGGATGCTGCTGCTAAAGGGATTTTGTGATCTATGTGAATCTGATCAAAATTATCCCAAGACATATTATCGGTAAATTGATTTTCAATATGTTTTTTTATAGTATTCCAGTCAGCACCTAAAATTTTATTTGTTTTTAATTTTTTATATTTTTTTAATCTAAAAAAACCATCACTAATCGCTTGTCTAGTTCTATGTTTTATCAAAAATAAATTATCAGTTTTTAATTTTTTGTTTAAAATATTTTTTCTTTTTTCATTTATAGTTTTTTTATTTCTACTATAATAATTTTTATAATATAAACTTATCATATTTTTATTTGAATGATAATATTTTTTTCCTCTAGTATTTTTGCAATTTTTACATTCATGATAAAAACCATAACTTTTATAAAAACTAAAATTTTTAATTGTTTTAATTTCATTACAAGTATTACATTTTTTCAATTTTTCAAACCCAAACAAATTTAACTGCATAACTAAAAAGGTACTTGGTCCCTAACTACTGTGAATCTTTGTTTTTTCTCATCTATTGTCTTATATACTCCGCCATCTTTAAAGTCTGGAGCTACTGTAAAGCTACCCTGTTGTCCATTCTCTTTACGTTTTACTTTCTGGATATGTATCTGGACAGCATCTGATTTAAATTGAGTCATTTCGCCTAGACTTCTAAATACTGTGATACAGTTAAAGGCTTTATTAAAAAAGTCACTTGATCCAGAAATATCATAGGGAGTAGGTACTTTGTAATTACCATTGTCATTAGATTCCATTTTTCTAGGGTGTGCAACTAGGAATAAATGAGTCTTTGTCTGCTGACAAAACTGGGTAATTTTAGAAAGCATTAAACCTACATAGGAATGATCACGCTGCGCTGAATGGTCCAGCATATTCCAGGGATCAATTACTAATAAATTAACCCCCTTTTGAAATACTAAATCTCTAAAAGCATCTAGGATACCATCTAGAGTTAGATTATCCAGGTCAATCTTTATAAAATAGAAATGCTCCTCTATAAAATTTTTAGTTTTATTTAATTCCTCATTAGAGCAGTTTCTCTCATTTAACTTATTAGCCAGGCGTTTTATATGTCCCTCATAAGGAAATGACTCTGGAGCAAAGAAAGCAGTCCTATGCCCATACTTAACCGCCATATTACAAGCTATTTGATCGACTACATCGGATTTACCAGAGTTTGGTATTCCTGTGACTACAGTCCAAGATCCCTCAAAATCGACCTTAAAATAATCATCGCTATCACCCAAAGCAATGCTGTAATTTTTAATACCATAATCATTATAGTTTAAAACATCTTTCCAAATATCATCAATATTTACGACTCCCTCTAGTGGAAAGTGTTTAGCGGTCTTTAAAACTGTTCTAAGTACCTCAGCGCCTTTTTCAGTTAAAACCTCGTTAGCATCCTTATAATCGCCAAATTCGATATACTTACAGCGGTATTGACCAAACCTCCTGGCTAGTTCGTTTCTAAGAGCTAAACCTGGCTGATCGTTGTCAGTACAGAGAACTATCTCTTTTTTGTCTTTAAAAAACTCCCAGCAGTTATCTAAATAATCTAGCCTTTGGTTTCCTTTAGATGCGCCATTAGGTACTGAGCATACAGAATATATACCAGCCTCGTGTAGTGATAGAGCATCCATTTCGCCCTCTACTATGTAGATTTTTTCCATAGTAGCTATGTTATCTAAGCCATAGAATATTAACTCAGCTCCAGATACCATTTTAAAGTTTTTCTCAGCATCTCGATATTTACAGTTGATGAGTTCGCCCTCTCTGTAATAATTAAAATTGATTGCTTTGCGTTTCTTTTGAACCTGGGGAAAGTATTCTACTGACTCCCCTACATTCCAATGAGCTAAGGTAGCCTCAGAAATACCTCGTTTGTTAAACCAAGATATAGTCCTATCTGATAACTCTGTTCTAGCCTCTGGAGGTTTTACAAATTCCTTTTTTTCTTTGAATTGTACATTTCCAGACCAGCCACAGTTATGGCAGTTATAAACGCCTTTTTCTATGTTTATAGATAGGCAAGGATCTTTTTTGTTTTTTCTAGTGTGTGAGCATTTAGGACAGATTACCTTTTGCTCTATGGCGTTTCCCCTAGGAGTAATACCAATATTTAAAAATTCGTTAATCATTTGGTTTGTTGTTTGTTTGTTAAAAGTAAAAATTAATTATCAGAACCTAAAATATCAAATTGCTCATTTCCAAAAATTCCTATGTATCTATTTAAATACATTACTCCATCTTTAGATTTTCTGAGCTTTAGTAGTGTGAGAAAATTTTTTGCCCAGAAACTATCCTTTCTAACTTCATTACAGATCCACCAAAGCTGCTGAGGTTTTACTTTGTCTTTTTCCTCGCACAATCTAATAACATTTAACCATTCTACTTTTTGTTTAGTAGTTTTTGGGATATTCCTTTCGTGGAATAATTTAACTATATGCTCATAGGCTAAAAGATACTTCTCATTGAAATCTGACACTTTTTTAAAAGTGGCGGTATTATTTCTTGTATTATTATTACTATTATGTATATCTATATTATCCTGGACATTTTTGTCCCCACCCTGGGGATCTTTTTGTCCCCCCTGGACATTTTTGTCCCCACCCCCTACAGTAGATATTTTTATGAGTCTTTTAGTGACTTGTTTGGTTTGTTTATCGTACTTCATTTTAATTTTTATAAACCCCTCCTCCTGGAGCTGTTTGATCCATCTAGATACAGTTCTAGAATCAACAGAGTATAACTGAGCAAAGTATTTATTTTGCGCCCAGCTGACTCCTGTTTTATTACTTAGGGCGGTTAGTTCGCCATAAAGTAATTTGGAGTTGGCGGTCAGTTTCTCATTATACCTAACCTCCGCTGGTATTACTGCATAGTAGTTTGGTTTCATTTGTTATGCTTTTTCCACTAAATTTTTTACCTGGTCACAAAATGTACGAATATCACCAAAGATTCTTTGGAACTCAGCTAAAGTGATTTTATTATCATCAAATAACTCCCATAGAGTTTCTATCAGTAGATCATACTCAGCTCTAGTCATTGTCCCTACATACTCATAGCGTACTGTAACATCATCTACAGTAGTAGTAGTACGCCACATTCTCTGATCAATTTCATTCCAGTAAACATTTCTATATTCACTCATAACTCATAAAATTATCAATTATTTCTTTTGCGGCATCAAACGAATTGCACCAATGCGCATCCCAGGAGGCATTTTTAAGCCTCTCTAAGCAGTTTTTTTGGTTTTCTGTAGGTTTGTTATACCCTACCTTTAATTCGAGCGCTAAACCGCTGTATTTAGTTTTAGATGCAAAAAGTAGTATATCTGGTACTCCAGCAACTCCGCCTAAGTATTTAAACTTGTAGCGTTCAAATGGTGAGCGCTTGCCCTCATTGGGAACATGAATCGCAAAAGTGCCAGGATACTGCATCTTAATGTAATTCATAACGCTGTTTTGGAGTCGGTCCTCTTTGGTTAAATACTTTTCGAATGGATTTCGTTTTGCCATATCCTAACTGTCTAAATCTACCTGGATGAATTACTTTAGGAGCGTTGTATGCCTTAAATTTCCAGGAGTCTGATTTAAACATACTTAGCCGCCTGTACAAAGCTATGTATTTCTCATTAAATTCTGGATCTGTTTTCCTTAAATCCTTGCAACTTCTAATATTGTGCAAAGCTGTAGCGTGATCTCTATCCATTGATCTACCTATTAGCATCAAACTGCTTTTGGTAAAATCTCTACATAGTGAAAAATAGATTTTTCTAGCATCTACTAAATGTCGCTCTCTGCATCTTACATTTAAATTAAATCCAAAATAACGCTCTACTGTCAATTTTATTAGTTGTAAATCTACTGTCATAATAGCTAAAGTATTAAAGCGCCATCATCCATATAACCAGCAGCCTGGTAGCCTTTCTCAATTCCTGTGCTTAAATAAAAACCCCAGTCTGATAATGCTTTTTTATAGGCTTGCCTACCCTGTGCTATCATATCATCATCTAAAGCATAAACCTCAATAGAATATGGATAGTTTGTTTCTACAGCTACAAAGCGAAAGTTTTCTGGAGGAAAGCCTAAAACATCAGAATAAAAGCACGCCTGTAAATGGTAGGCGTATTTATATAAGTCCCTCCTAAATGCTACAGGAGAGTTATCCTGGCAAGTTTTGACATCCCCTATCCAATTATCACCAAATACATCTGGGCGAACTCTAATAGGTATTCCATCCATTTTACCATAGTGCGATAGCTCTACAGTTCCTGTGCAATATTTTTGCGCCAGATCGTGCTGTCTTAGATTTTGCATTATTCCAGATATGATATCCATATCCGAGTCCCTTAATTGTTTGCGATCCCCAGCCAGCTTTTTGTGCTTTGCTTTTATTTGCTTTCCCTCTTTGGTCCGCCCATCGTATTTAGGCATTAAATAGTAATCCTGGTCAAACTGTTTTTGACCCTCTAGCATTATAGTATGTACAGCAGTACCTAGAGCCATTGCTGGCGATTCTGTAAACTTTGCAGTTAAATAATGCTTTACTGATTTTTTATAAATCATTTTTAATCCACTCGCTGATATAGATTTATGCGAATGGTACTCCTCATTGGAGTCCTGTTTAGTAGTTAATGTTATTCTCATTTAGTTTGGTTTTTAAGTAAGCAACTTGGTCCCTCAACAATGATACCTCATTTCTGCTGTTGGCAACATATTCCAATAATACCATAATCCTCTCCTCCATATATTTAATATCATCCGCTTTCCAGGAGCCATCTTTGTTATGTATTGTATTAGCCATATAAGTTAAATAAAAAGGGCAGCATTTTACAGCCGCCCTGGTTAATTAAAATGGCAAATCATCATCCTGTGCTACAGGATTGACTTGCTTTTTTGTTTGTGTTTCGCCATTAGGCTCCCATTGATTTAATTCAATGTACTGCTTTCCGCTCTTAGCGGTTAAAATGTCTAGGTTTACCCAGCCATTTTTAGCATTCTTTTGTAGAAATGTAACAGCATCATCAACTTTAACGCTAATGTTTCCTACTACAAAGTCTGGCGCTCCAGTTCTACGCTTAAAGCTAAATCCATCTGCAAAAACTTTCTCTGTTGTCATAATTTAAATTTATTAGTTATTTGATCTTTGTACTCGTTTTTCATTTTATAGGCAGCGAGTACGTTCTCCGCCTGTTTTTTAGTGCCTTTCTCTAAAAGCGCTTTTAATTCTGTTTCCTTGAGCCAAGGTCTGCTATCCTCCTTTTGATTAGATATTGCATTAGAAACCTCCTCAGCTGATGCTATGGATGTATCTATTCCGATTCCTAGCAGTCCTAATGCTCGACCTATTGCTGAGGTTTCACAGTTCTCAATAAATGAAGTTTTATTTATGTAGCTGCTGCCCATATATTCCTCAGCGTGACCAGTTGCTCTAATCATTTTATTCTCATCAAAGATTACAGCTCTAAACTGTACCAGGCGATCCTTTTTAGTTTGGCAAACCTCATCTTTAATTTTGATTGTTTCGATTCCCCATTTGTCGTATTTTTTCTGGGAATGAAAATAGCCAATACGCTCATTGACCTGGACATACTCTTTGCCCTTAATGTTTATTGTTTTCATAGTTCTAGGTTATTTAAATTTAATTTTAATTGTTTTAGCTTAATCAGCTCTGCATAAGTAAAGCGCCCAGGATCCTGTAGTTTAGATCTCAGAGTCGGATAGGTTATCCCTAAATGATCTGTAACATCTAACCTCCTAAGTCCTAGGCGTTTTATCTCATTGATAAATTCTAATTCTAAATTATTCATATATAAAAAAAATAGGGGAGTTGCCTCCCCTGGGTTATTTTGTTAAAAATGTATATCCTCATTTTTCCAAGCATTAACAACAGATTTTATTGATTTTACCTTTTGATATCCATTTTCAAATTCATCCCAACTTAAAAACGCATTGTGACCTATCCAGTAAAATCTTTCCAGTTGACAAGACTTGTCATATACGACACAACCATCTTTACCAATAGTTAATGTCGTGTAAATTTCAATTTCATTTCCTTTTGATGTTGTAAATTTTGCTATTGTAGTACTCATAATTTCTAGTTGTTTGTTATTGTTTTACTCTGTAAAAGTAATAATATTTTTTCAATATGCAAATATTTTTACAGTAATTTTATAAAAAAAATCCCCATTCAAGTCGAAACTATCCTGGGGATCAGCAAACAAAAGGGATTGTTTAAACTGTTATTTCTTTAATTTTACGCCAAAGGTAGATGCTACGTCATTAGTCTGGTTAGGAACGTGCATAGTTAGCTCATATTCATTAGCCTTTACATCATATCTCATTGAGTCTATATAGCAACTAGCGCCCTCTCTAAATGTACCAGATCCAAAGTCAATCCAGACTTTATTATGAGGCGCAATAGGAATAGGCTCTGATTTAAGGTTATAGAATGTACCCTCATAGCGCTTTACAAAATCTCTAAAGTCGTTTAATATTTCCTGTGATACAATATTATCGACTGTTGGGTAGTCGGATGCTACTATAGAAAAATCTCTAGGGCGCTCAAAAAATCCATCAAATCCGCCCTGGAAAGCATCAGCTCCTAAGTAGTTAGAGATAAAAATACCTTTAGACTCATAGACAGCAGTTTGTGTATTTACTACATTTTGAGTATTAGTGACAATCATCTCGCTGGCGTTTTCATTTGCCTCAGCTATAAATATTTTATCAAAGTAGGTAGCGTTAATTAAACCTAAACCAGATGCACTAGGGTAAACTGTAAATCTAGGATAGTGAATGTTTATAGTGACATCCATATCACCCTCGACCTCCTCATAGGCATTTAACTCTAGTTCTACATTTTGCCAGGTCCCTACCTTTTTAAATTGTGGCAGCTTAGTTCTATTTTTTTGATTGATTGCTCCTAATCCAGTTCCTGTTTGCCATTCGTTTGTTTTCCAGTTATAATAAATCAAATCATTATTAGCATCATAAGCATAAACAATAACAGCTATTTCATACTCCCATAAATCTGAGAAATTTGTTAAAGTATAATCTGGATCCACAAAAAACGAAAATCCTACCTTTAATTTTTTAGTGTCATCAGTAGTAACTGTATTCATAATCACCTCATAGGTGTCATCAAAATCTACGTTTTCTCTGGCGTGTACAGTAGTTTTGATAGACTTATTACCCACCAGGACATAATTCTCATCAGTATTTATTGAGGTATTTGCGCCTAGAGTATAATCGTGATCATCATATAATAGCTGTGGATTGAGATTTAAAATTTTATCACTTGTCAGCTCGACATCATATTTGACCTGGTTATAAGGTTTTAAATATTCCTTATACAAGTCAGCTCCAATAGGTTTTAAATCAGTAGGCGCTTTTAATAATACATCCTCAGTAGTAGTGAATTTATAATTACCTAAGCGATCAAATACTTTGTATTCTATTATTTCCTCTCCAGTTGTAGCTAATTGATTCTCTATAGAAAAACCAATATCAAAATTAAACAGCTGGTCAATATTAAT
>Ga0181380_1000391_pt1 | contig 20114 bp, 39 predicted proteins | sample 3SPOviralmetaG_FD_130116 | JGI IMG/M metagenome (GOLD analysis project Ga0181380, IMG submission 130116) | Marine viral communities from the oligotrophic San Pedro Time Series (SPOT) site, San Pedro Channel, CA, USA - 3 SPOT_SRF_2009-08-19 | ecosystem: Environmental > Aquatic > Marine > Strait... | reverse complement strand
ACACCAGCTACAGCAAGATAATTATGGCAAACAGTTATAAATTTAAAGGTGTTAGTTTAAGTACGCAAAGTGAAACATCTATTTTAACAGCTGGTGCTAAAGAAACTATTATTATTAAATCATTAAGAGTTACTAATAATACAGGCAATACACCTAATGTATCTTTTGATGTATTAGATAGCTCTAGTTCAGTTGAAGCAACAATTTTAAACACACAAAGTTTATCTGCCAATAGTTCTATTGAAGTTTTAACACAACCTTTAGTTCTTGAAACAACAGATATTCTTAAAGCAACAGTAAGCACCAACGATAATATAAATATTGGAATAAGTTATTTAACTATATCGTAATGAAATTAGTAAGAATACCAACCGAACTGTTAGATACAGTTTGGACTTTGGTACAACCCTCTATACAAGAAGCTTTAGTTTTTTCAGGAAATCATACCGATAGTGATTTTGTTTTAGAAACATTAAAAGCAGATAAATACCAATTATGGATTGTTTGGGACACTTCTAAAAAAGGAGTGCAAGAACAATTTAGAGGTGTTGTAGTTACCGAAATAATTAAAAGAAAACTAAAACAATCTTGTCATATATTTATCATGACAGGTAAAGGCAGACAACAATGGCAACACTTAATAGGAGTCATTGAAGATTTTGCTATACAACATGGTTGCGAACAAATGGAATTGTTTGCAAGGCCAGGATGGCAAAAAATATTACAACAATACAAATACAAAAGAACTCATGTAGTTCTTGAAAAACAACTAACTAAAAAGGAAAAATAATATGTCATTTGGAAGTAGTGGGTCAGGCGGAGGACAAGCACAAAATGTTAATGTTCAGCCCTATGCAGCAGCACAACCAGCATTAAATCAAATTATATCTGAAGCTGGTCAGGTTTACAATCAAGGTGTAACTGGTGCTGGATATGTAGCCCCAACTAGTCAAACAACAACTGGTTTGGCTCAACAAGAAACATTAGCTAATGCAGCTAACACACAAATTTCAAATACTTTAGCTGGTAATTATTTAAACCCTTATTTAAATCCAATGTTGCAAGATGCTACTAGTCAAATTGCAAATAGTATTAATACTGAATTTAGTGGTGCTGGTAGAACACCAGGAAGTCCATTAAACCAACAAGAAATTATTGGTCAAGTTGCTGACTATGCTTTACCTTTGGCTTTTCAACAATACAATACTGAAAGACAAAACCAATTAGGTTTAGCAACATCTTTACCAAATTTAATTACAACTGGGCAACAATTAGAACAAATTGAAAGACAAAAGAATTTAGCACCTTTCCAAGCTCTACAACAATATGGAAGTATTATAAGCCCAATAGCATCAGGTTTACCAGTAACACAATCAGAAACAGCTTATAACCCTAACATATTTACACAAGCTTTAGGCGGTGCATTAGTAGGTAATAAACTAGGCGGTGATAAATTTGGAACTGCTGGTGGAGTAGTTGGTGCATTAGGCGGAGTATTATCAGGATTATTATAATGAATAAAATAAATAAAATAATTTATAATTTAAAACAAGATATAGATAAAAACACAACAAAATATATTATGATTGTTGGTGGTTTAGCTATTCTTGGAATTATTATCTAATATGAAAAGTTATAAAAAAGCGGTTGGCTTGTTACAAGAAGATGCACCTGAAAATCACTTTCTTGCATATATAAATACTACAGAAGCAAAAGCATTAAAAGAAATGGGTGGCTCAGGTAAAATGACTCCACAAGGTATATTAAGTTTTGAACCTGAAGATGGTTATGAGGGTGAAGTTTCAAGTAGTTTTGGTGGATATGGTGGCGGTGGTTTTAGCGACAATACAGATTCAGAAGAGAATCAACCTTACAATAATCAAGGTTTTAATTTTAGCGGTTCATCAGATGATAGTCCTTATGATGGAACAGAAGATTTAGAAACACAAAGAGAAATAGATATCCAAGTTGAAAACGATAAATATTTTGATTATGAAACTGAAGCTTATAAAAATGTTGAGGCTAAAGCTGTGCCTACTTTTGAACAAGGTAGTGGAAAATTTACTGGCACAAAAACTGTAGGTCAAGGTGTAGTAACAGCAGCAGATTACAATTTAGCAACTACTAAAGGTATTATGCTAGACGATACTATAAGCAAAAATGACAAGGTAGAATTTTTAAATACTATTCAATCTATTGTAAATTCTAAAAGAGATAGTGGTAAACCAGCAGTTGATTTTGAGGGTAAAGAATTTATCCAAGATAATTTAGAAAAAACATTAGCTGAAATTAAAAACAATTCTTTTTATGATACTTATACTAAAGATGAAAAATTTGACGCAAATTCACAAACTTATAATGATGCGTTTTTAGATGCACCTTTTAAAACTTTAGGCACATCATCTATTGGTATTACTGGTGTTAGTCCAGTTGGCGGTGCTATGAAAATTATGTTTAATTCTTTAAAAGATTCTTTTAAAAACAAACAAGCATTAGATATGATTGGTTATGATGGCACTAAACTAAAACCTAATTATGCTGAAGTAGGTGATGGTGGTGGTATTTTGACTGATAAAGAATATTTATTAGGTAATACTTTAGATAGTGACCAAATTAATCAAGCTATACCTAATTTAAGAACTGATACAAATAATGCTTTACCTGATTCAGTTGTAAATAGATTTTACGATAATAAAAGTTTTAGCACAAATGATTTTAAAAAAAATTACAACGAAGCTTTAGCAAAAATTACTAACACAACACAAAACAATAAATATAATTTTAGTGGATATAATAATATTTTCTATGATTACTTAAACGAAAGAGGATTAATTTAATGGCAACTTTAAAAGGTTTATTAGAAGACGAAAATTTTATGATTGGTATGGGCTTACTTGGTGAGGGTGCTAAAGGTAAATCTATAGGCGAAGCATTTAATACATCTGCTAAAAATTATGCAGATATGAAAAAAGCATTTTCTGTTGCTGCACCAAAAACAAAAGCTGTAATTAACACACAAACTGGTGGTTTAGTTTTAAGGTCAGACAGGCAAATTGCTGAAACAAATAAAGGCGGTGATATACTTATTCCAGCTCCCAAAAAAGGAGTTACTGTTAATACAGGTAATTCACAAAATGAATTTGAAAAAGCTTTAGGTAAGGGTGATGCTGATACAGTTTTGAAACAAAGAAAATCAGCTGAATTAGCTGTAAAAGAAAATGATAGTTTAACACTTGTAACTACTTTAGCTAAAGAATTAGAAACAGGTCAATTTGGTAATACTTTATTAGATTTAGCAAAACTTGGTGAAAGATTTGGTATAGATATGAACTTTTTATCTCAATATAGTGATTCAGGTTCAATTGATGGAACTATTGCAAACGCAGAAACTTTAAAAATTGTATCATCAGTATTTGTATTTGATGCTATTGGTAAAACAAAAGGTTCAATATCAGAAAAAGAAATGCAATTGTTTCAAGATATTTCATTAGGATTAGGAACAACACCTGAAGGTATTGCTTTAACATCTAAAATTAAAAGAAGATTAAATGATAGAATAATAGAAAAGTCTGAAATGATGGAAGAGTGGATTTCAGATGGTTCAAGACCTACTTCAAAAAAAGATACTGTTTATGGTAAACTTACATTTAACCAAATGTATAATAAATATATTAACCAAAAAGATAGTAATGGTGACTTAGTAAATCCTTTATTTACTAAAGAAGAGTATGCCGATATGAGTAATATAACTTCAGCAAATACAAACCCAAACATTATTGAAGATAAGCAAGGAAATAGATTTTATGTAACGCAAAAGGGTGGTTTTGTTGCTTTACCTAAATTAAAATAATATTATTATGGAATTAATAAAAGACGAAGAAAAAATAAAAGAACTTGAGTCTATTGTAATAAAAAAAAAGTATGATGGTTCTAATGTTGTAACAGACAAAAATAAAATTAAAGAGCTTGAAAATATAGCAAACGTTAAAGCTCAAAAAGAAAAAGAAAAGCCTAATTCTTTTATAAAATTTACTAAAGATTTTTACACAGACAATATTAGCGGAAGTTCTAAAACAGAATTTCCTAATATGACTGAAATATATACTATTAATTCTAAAGGCACAGTAAAAGGTGCTTTAAAAGATTTATCTTTAAATTTTGGTTATATGAATACTGCTGACCAAAACGCAAGGTTAGATATGTTATTTGAAGCATATCCAGGATCAATTATATCAAAAGACAAATTTCAAAATATAATGATTACTTTACCTGAAGCATCAGTTGATAAAGGTACAAATAGAACTTTTTATCTTGATAAACCTGGAGTTAGTTTTGCTGGTGCAGTTGATACAGTCGGTACAACTTTATTATATGTTCCTGGTGCTGGTTGGGTTGCAAAAAATGTTGCTGGTGGAGCTGTAAAAAGAATAGTTGCACAAGGCGGATCTGCTACTGCAACAGGTATAGTTGGTGATGTAATTACAAACCAATTAGGTAATACTCAAGGCGATGGTTTTATACCTATTATTGATGAGGGTAAGGCATTATTAAATTTTAGTTTTGGTGCAGCTGGTGAAAAGTTTGCTCAAACAGTTACTAAAATAACAAAATTGAATAAAGCAACAAATTATTTAGAGCAAAGTGTACCAACAAATATTGCACAAATTTTTGGTAAACAAAAATATATTACAAACAAAGGTGTTGTAACTGAAGAAACTATTAACCTTGCAAAAAAAGTTGGTGCAACTGAAAAAGCTATGAAAAATAAAGTAGCTATGACTTCTTTTGCTTTAGCTTTAGATAATGGGTTAGATCCAAGTATTGCAAAACAAGTAGCTGGATTAAATGAGTTTGGTATATCTGTTTGGTTAGCATCTGCACAAGGTAATAAAAAAGCATTAAAAGAATTAGATCAAATTAGAGCTGGAAATGCTGGTGCGGATATGCAAGCAATTGTTCAAGCTCAAGATGATGCTATTTTACAAGAACATTTTAAAGCTTTAACTGCGATGCGAAACAAAATGTTATCTGATAGAGACTCAGCAATTAAAGGTCAAATTATTGGTGACCAAAAAAATATTGCTACAAGTAATATTGATGACAGTATTGCAAAATTAGATACTATGATTAACCAAACTGCAAAAAAAATGCAAGCTTCGGTAAATGCTAAATATGATGCAGTTGGTTTTAATTTAAGTTTTAAAAAACCACAAGTTAATGGTTTAGTAAGTAAATTAAAAGCATCATTAGTAAGTAGTGAGTCAGGTATAGGACAAGCTTTTAATAAAACTACTATGCCAAATACAGCAGCATTTTTAAAAAATATGGAAGGTTTTACTAAAAAACTTAACAATAAAAATTTAACTAAAATTACTTATGGTATGCTTGAAACTGAAAGAAAAAACTTAAACAGAATTATGTCTACTACTAAAGATGCAACTGATTTAGCTGCATTATCTGTTATGAAAAAAAGGTTTGATGTTTTTTATGACAACGCAGTTGAAAAAGGTTTAGCAAGTGGAAATAAAGATGTTTTAACTGCAATTAAAAATGCAAGAACAGCAAGTGCAGAATATAAAAAAATGTTTGTACCGCAAAATATTAAAGCTACTGGAACTAGAATTACAGATAAAGGCGGACAATTTACTCAAAAAGTTTTAAATGGTGAGTACACACCAAAAGAAATTGCAAACTTTGTTTATGGTGCTACTAAAGTTGGTGGCTCTTATAAAGATGTTGGGTTACCAGTTATTAAAAAAATGTATGAAATATTTCCTGATGGATCTGCCGGTAGAGATTTAGTTAAATCAGGTGCAATTAATAGATTAATGGAAAATAGCTTTAAAAAACTTGGAACTAGCAATAGAGAAGTATTTAGCCCTGAACTATTTTCTAAAGCTGTAAAAGATGCTGTAAGTGGTAATGGTAGAGATGTAACTAAAATTATTTTTACTAAAGCTGAAGCAAAAGAATTAACAAAATTAGCAGATTTAATTGAATCACAATTAAGCAAAAAAAGTTTTGTAAATGTTGAAGAGGGTTCTAGTGCTTTTATGGAAGTAATTAATAATAATTTAAGACAATTAGTTGGTATAAGTGCTTTTAATGTTGCAAACATACAAGGGCTACTTGCTGCTAGAGGTGTTTTTGATTCAGCTAAATTAATTGCTAGAAGAAATGCTGCACAAGGACAAATTAAAGAAGCTTTATTTGCTGCTAAACTACCATCAAGTTCAGGTGGAGCTGGTTTAGTAGACCAAGCAGTAGAAAATAGACCTGTGTTTAAAGATATAAATAATCAAATGTATAATAAACAAAAAATTGATAATGCAAAAGTTTTAGAAGATATGAAAATAATTGAGAGTTTAAATAAATACCGATGAGAACTCAATCGCAAAAAAACTCTGAAGAAATAATAAAATTACAAGGCGAAGTTAAGCTCATACACACAAAGATAACGGTTATTAAAGATAATCACTTAGCACACATCGATAAAAAATTAGATAACCTTTATAAAATTATTTGGCTAATATTCGGAATAAGTCTAGCAAGTCTAGCAGACTTAATAAAACATCTATTAATAAATTAAATACATCTCAAAAAGGTGTAGTTGGCGAATATGTAGAGATAGCAAACTTAACCAAACAAGGTTATTGGGTTGCTAAAGCAGTCGACCCAGCTTGTCCGTTTGATTTAGTAGCAGTAGATTCTAAAGGCAATATTCAATTGCTAGACATTAAAACAAATACTTACAGAAAAAAAGCTAAAAAGAAAACATGGAGTAAACGCATTTGTCGTTCTCCAACTAAATTACAAAAACAATTAAACATTAAATATGTGATGGTAGATCATGGAAATTAATAATGAAAATCAATGAGAATACGAATATCGGATTACCAATTAAAAATTTAATAGCTATCATTTTTTTTATTTGCACAGGTTTATATGGCTTTTTTACAATCCAAGAAAGATTAAATAAATTAGAGACAGCAGATACCCTTTTCCAAGCTGATCTACTCAAAAAAGCAGAGCAAGAGCCGAAGAATCTAGAAATGTATATGCTCATAGAGCATTTAGCCGGTCAAATAGAATCAATAGAAAAAGAGATAGAGGCTAGTAGATACAACAAAGTAAACATAGATCACCTAAAAGAACAAATAATTTCTTTAAATAAAGATTTAGAAAAAATTAGAAACGGACATCAATGAAAAAAATTATAGATAAAATAGAGAAATTATTATTAAAACTTATGGGTTGGAAATAATGTTGGAATCTGTTGTGGCATTATTATTATTCTTAAAAGGTGATGTTATAGAAGCAACATATAAAGACAAGATGTCTGCCTGTCTTAAATCTAAACGTTTAGCTGAAAGAGAAGTAAATCCTAATAACGTTAGATTCAGTTGCCAAAAAATTCAAGCAGAAACAGAAATATATATGGGTGCTAAAAAAATTGTAAAAATAATATCAATGAGTAAATAAAATTATGAAAAAATGTAAATGTGAAAGTTGTATTTGCAAAAAAAGAAAATGTGTGTGCAAAAAAATAGTGAAAGGGGAACTATGGTGCTTTTGGATAAAATTTTGTCATATATTGAGAGGAAAGTGTCAAGTTTAAATACTTGGATATGGTTAAAAAGAGTTTCAATATTAAGAAGACAATCAAAAAAATAACAATTTATGGAAGAAGTAAAAGCAAGAATTAAAGCTCATGAGGGTTTTAGAAACAAAGTTTACGAAGATACATTAGGTAAAAGAACAGTTGGATATGGTCATCTGTGTGTGGAGGATCATTGGGATGATAATAAAGAATACGACGAAACTTACCTTAATGAAATTTTTGAAAAAGATTTTGAAAACGCATTATACAATAGTCGAACTTTGATTGGCAATAGAAATATTAATTATATTGCACAAGGTATAGTTTGTGAAATGGTGTTTCAATTAGGAATAGGTAATGTTTCTAAATTTAAAAAAATGTTTGCTGCTTTAGAAACTGAAAATTATGAAGAGGCAGCTAATCAAATGATTGATTCGAAGTGGCATAAACAAACAAAATCTAGATGTGAACATTTAGCTTCTATGATGAAAACGTCAGGAAAATAATATGTGGTTTAATTTAATTGGCATGGCTGTAAAGACAGGTGCAGCTGTATATAAAAATAAAAAAGAGGCTGAACAACTAGAAAGTTTAGCACATAGAAATCATGCAGAAAAAATGGCAAAAGGTGAAGTTGATTTTAAAGTTCGTACATTAGATGCACAAGCTGGTTCTATAAAAGATGAAATAGTTTTGGCGATTGTAATTTTACCAATTCTAGTTATAGCCTATTCTGTATTTAGCGGACAGCCTGACGCACAACAAAAATTAGATTTATTCTTTGAGTACTTTAACAACTTGCCTGACTGGTATGTTTGGCTCACAGTTGGAATTTTTGGAAGTATTTATGGTTTGAAGCCAGGATTGGACTTGTTTAAGAAAAAATGAAAGTAGCTTTGGTAATGATTATATGCAGCCAAATTGCTGGCGATTGTATGAGTCCTCACTTTTTAAGACACTATGATAGTTTTTCAGAGTGTTTAATTGGTGGTTATGAGGAATCTATTGATAAAATTAAAGAGCTAGGTAACAAAGAAGTTAATAAACATGAAATTATAGTAAAATTTAATTGTTATTATGACACCTCAACTAAACATGAGGGTGCTTAATGAAAGGCTACAAACTAGGTGTTCATAAATCTAGGTCAGGTGGTTTAACTGCTAAAGGTGTAGCTAAATATAGAAGAGAGAATCCTGGTAGCAAATTAAAAATGGCTGTTACTGGTAAAGTAAAAAAAGGATCTAAAGCAGCTAAAAGACGTAAAAGCTTTTGTTTGAGAATGTTAGGTATGAAGAAAAAACTTACCTCTGCAAAAACAGCTAGAGATCCAAATTCAAGAATTAATAAAGCATTAAGAAAATGGAAATGCTGAATTAACAAACACACATCAACAAATAAAAAAAGGAAAATACTATGTCACCAATGGGTATGGGAACTTATGGTTCTAAAAGAGGAAGACCACCTAAAAAGAAAAAAAGCAAAAAAGGCAAAAAAGGTAAAAAGAAAAGATAATGAAAAAAGGTTATCATAAAACTAAATCAGGTAAGATTGCTAAAAAGGGCTTATGGTTTAATATTAATAGACGAAAGAAAAAAGGCATAAGTCGTAGCAAAAAGAAATCAACCATTAGTCGTAAAGCTTACGCAAAAGCTAAAAGAGGCTTTGCTTAAACAGTTTGGAATCAATCTAAAGTATTTTCATACTGATTGATTAAGTTGTGGGGTAACCACAGGGATATGGGTGGGTAAATATCATGCACTATGTTGCTAATAAGTTTACATATAATTTATTAGCTATAGTGCTTGTGTAGTGCAAACAGTAAAAAATAAAGTAAAATTAGGTAGTTCTATTGATTACAAATCAATTGCTCTACCAATTGAGCTATAAGGGCAAAAATATATATAGGCTTTTACAACAGTTTCGTTGTAAGAGCCACTTTTTTTATGCCTATTCTAAAGCTTGAATTGTAAATTTCAACTGCCTTTAGTGCAAATCTAGTGCAAATAGTAGTGCAAAATAAGGGCTAATAACCTATTGATTTTTCTTGACCTGTTGCAATTAAGTTGCTACTCATTGTATATCGATAAACAATGAAAAAAGGATATAAAATGAAAACACTTATAGAACAAGGAATAGATATAAAAAAAATAGATTATGTTATTTTTGAAAGACCAAGCAACTTTTGTACTATTGCATTTAAAAATGGTGGAGTAATGTCAAAAACATTAAATCACTTAAATGAAAAACAAATACAAAAATTAGAAAAGTTTGAAAAAACGGAACTTGACTTGGAATTTGAAGAGGCAATAGCATAAATGAACACTAAACCTTTAACAGAATTGTTATTTGTTAATACGCATGACACTAACATAGTAAAAAAGCTTTTCCCTGAAGCTGCTAAAAAAATAAATACAATTTTTACTTTTGATATGAAAGGTCAAAAATACCTAAAAGACACTAATTTTCATGAAATTGTATATAAATACTTTAATATTAAGAAAAAAGACAGAATAGAATTTGACAAATGTTTTTGTTTTTTATGTGAAATTTTAGATGAAGAAAAAACCTTACCAAAATCAGGGAGGTTAGATACATAATGCCAATAAAAATAAAACAAATATATTTACTTCATATTACTAATGTTGGTTCTAAATATGCAAGTAAAGGTTTTCTTTTTGCTAATTGTGTTAGTGATGGCAGCAACGTATCGGTTAGTCATTATTTAAAACAATTTCCATTACAAAATGGTGGTGCAGCATTAAGAAGATATGTAAAAAAATGGTTAAAACAAAATAAAGGTGCTATTTTAAAATCTAAAAATTATGTTAAAATTCTTGGTTCTAAACATAGTCGCTATATATACCATGATATTCAAACTGTACCTAAAGGTGACAGGATGCACTTTTGCACAATATATAAAATTTATGGTGAAGATAAAAAAATTAAATTAGATAAGTTAGTAGGTCTTGGATAATGGCTGACTTACACAAAAGAAAATGGTTTAACAAACAAGGAAAACCTCAATGGGCTTGGTGCTATAAATGGAAAGAAAACGGAAAAGACCACTCCGTACAAAGTAAAATAAAGCAAGTTGTTGAAAAGGCCAAACAAGAACACCAAGAACGAAAATACAATCATTTAACAAATGATAAAGTTGATTTAGTTAGCAGCTATAATCAATATGTAAATTCTTTAAACAATCAACTAACCAATAAAGATATAGGTATAGGCCATGTTAAAGATTGTAAATCTATATATACACACCAAATATTAAACAAGCTTAACAATGTTAATCTTAAAGATATTGATTACATTTGGATTGAAAATTATATAGCCAAATTAAGAAATGATGGCCTTACTGATTCTTATATTAAAAGAGTCTTCCATATTTTTAAAGCTATATACGATGTTAATGTACCAAAATTAATTAGAACTAACCCATTTGTTGCTAAAGATTTTTTCAAAAAAAGTCGTAAATCTACAACTAGAGATATGATTAACTTTGATATTTGGTCATTTAGCAAAATCCAAGAATTAATAAGTTTTGTGCCTAATAAACCTACACAGCTTATGTTTAAGCTAATGGTAGATACTGCTTGTAGGCCAAGTGAAGCTAGGGCAGCTAGTAGGACTCATTTAAAAGTATTATCCAATACACCACATTTTGAAGTCAATTTTAGTATTGATAGAGATAACAAGTTAAAACCCCCTAAAACTGATGAGGGTCATAGAACAGTTACTATAAGTGCTAACTTAAAAGATGAGCTTGTAAGCTATATTAATACTTTACCTAAAAACCAAGAGTATTTGTTTTTAAATGGTAAAGGTAATTTTATTGACTTAAAAAGCATGACTAAAGACTTAAATATTGCCATACAAGCTATATCTAAAAAGTATAAAATTGATTATTTTAGTAATAGAAAAACTTATAGCTTTAGACATTGGGCTGCTAGTAAATGGGCTTATGATGGTATTTATGAAAATGCTATAGATTTATGTAGAGATATGGGCGATAAAAGTGTGGACTTTGTTTATAAAAATTACATTAAAAGATATGGTAAAAAGCCTGACCCTAAAATATCAGCCTATAAAGATACATCTAATGCTTGGGGAACAGCTGTTTAAAAGGCCATACAAGGCCATACAAGGCTATCAATTACAATTTATGAGGGGTTATAAAGCTTATTAAAATGGGCTTACAATAACTTAATACTATAAGCCCATACACACAACGATACTCAAAGCTATTAACTTTGGGTATCAACATCAACTTTTACAGAGCTTGTTACTGGCTCTAAGGCCATATTATCAGGTGTCTGTAAATAACCTAATAATTTTGTACCACTTCTTACTTTACTTGGTAGTATTTCTACTGGTGCAGCTTTTACTAAATCAACCAAGTGTGTTAGTGGAATTTCTAAAGTTTTAAATATCATACATAAATTTTTAGCTTTTAATTCATTTATGCCTTTTTCGTATTTTTGAATTTGTTGGTATGAAACATTTAATACCCTACCAACATCGTCTTGTATTAAACCTTTTTTTAATCTGTATTCTTTTATTAATTCACCTAATGCTTCATCAAATAACTTGCTCATTTTTACCTTTCATTTTTTAAGGAGAGAGAAAACCTTATAAGAAGTTTACAACTCTTACTTTAACAAACTAAAAATTACTTAAACATATAGTTTGCGTCTTTATTTTCTACCTCAACAATTCGTCTAAACAACTGTTTGTACTCAACATAATTTTTAAGGCTTTTAACATTTTGTCTATTCTCAATTTTAGCCATAATGTTTTTATGTACCTTGTCCAGTTTTTTGTATAGACGCACCTTTGAATTGTTCATCGGTCTCCTTTGTTAATTTAATGCTAGATTTTGTATATTTTAAATCTAACACCTCAATCTTGGCATTATCGCCAGGACTATTTGTTTCTGCTGCAACTTGCACAGAATCAAATTCTTTTGTGGCTGTAAATTCAGCAGTACCTTGCCATGTTTTTTTACAGTTTTGTTTAGTGGAACTCATTTAATGAGTACTCCTTGTTAAACTTTAATGTATTAATGTTATTTATTTGTGCTGCACTCATCCTTATTTTTCTTTGTGCAGATTTACCTACATCTATTAAATGTAAACTTTTTAGCTCTGAAACAATTTTACCAGCCCTAGCTCTACTGAATCTAAATTTTTTTGATATTTCTAGTTGTGTTGGGCTATATGAATTTTTACTTATAAATTCACTTATAAATTTTAAAACATCGTATTTAATTCTACTTAAATAAATGTATTGTTCATCGCTTTTTTTTGTCATTATCTTTTCCTTTAAATAAATTTTCAACATTTGCTCCATCAAAATCTTTAAAAATTCCACCCTCTTTTTTTATAATGTTTAAAACATCTAATAATTTTTGGGAGTATCTAATAGATTTCATTACATCCATTATGGCTTTATCAATTGTCAAACCACCTTTACTGCCAAACCTCATTAAATGTTTCATACTTGAACATCGTAAATAACCAATGGCTTCTTCCTCTGAAACTTGAGATAAAATTGCATCCCAAGTTTCAATAGATTTATCCTTGTAGTGTTTTGGATTATCGCTTTCGGCCATTAAAAAGGTGCTTTCGTATCAGATTTATAAGGCTTACCAATTTTCATGTGTGGATTTGGTTTACCCTCTCTTACAGCATTACCCCAAAAAGTTATGTCAGCCACAGTACCAGCTTTAATTACTATATCCTTTTGAAATTTAAAATTTTTAAAGCTATGTGTTGGTGCTTTAGGGTTATCGCTTTCGTTTTTATATACATTAAAATATATATCGTTTTCTATATCGGCCATTATTCTTTTCCTTTATTTATTTTTTCTTTATTTTCGATGTATGTTTGTTGTGTTAGTTCATGTAGTTGTGGGCTGTTTGCTTTAACAGCTGCTAAACTATCTGAATATTGTTTTAGATAAGGTTGCATTTTTCTTTCAAAATCATTTTCTGTTTTTGAATTTTTAGCTTCTTGTTCTATTGATTTTTTAAAAAAAGTTACAAACTCATGAATATCAGCAAATTGTTTTGCTACTACTTTTGGTTCTTCTTTTTTAGTTTTTTCTTTTTTAACTATTGAGTTTTGTTGAACAACTGCATTACCCACTTCTTCAGCACTTGCATATTCAGTACCATGTAAACCCATCGCTGCTAATGCTCTACCTAATGCGGAAGTTTCTGCATTTTCTAAAGCACTTGTTTTATTAATAAATGTTGAGCCAATTTTTTCTAATGCTAAACCTGAATAAGTATTGTTTAAAACTTTTATAATAACTTTTACAGCAACCATGCCATCCTTACATAATGGTTCAATAATTGATGAATCAATTGATGTTTCGCCTGGAAAAGCATTCATTAAAACAGAGTGCCTTGTTGCTACTGTTAAATAATTTTTACCTCTAAAGTCCATACCTTTAGCTTTACTTAATATTTGTTTCATCTGCTCATATTTAGCAGCATAATCTTTCATATATCTCCTTTATTTCTAAATTGGTCGATGGTTTGTTTTTCAAGTTTTGTGTATTTTTCCTGTAAATTTTCAAATCTTATTACAAGTGTTTCCCATTTATCTTTATAAAATGTCATTCTCTTCATGTAATATCTTGCGTTTTCTACTTCAGCTTTTATTGCTTCTTGTGCAGCATCTGTTGGTTTAGATTCTAAAACAGGTTTAGCTTTTGTAATTGACCTAATATCAACTGTCATAAAACACATTTGACAATAATGTAAGTTTTCATAATTTACAGTTGATGGTTCTTTACACATTGAGCAAACATTAAACATAATAGCTTTTAAACCTTTCAATAAACTCATCAGGTACATTATCCCAACCCCAACCTTTTTTTTTCATATCAGAAAAATCAGGCACACAAAGCCAAGCTAATTTTTTTACATCGCCATCAGCTGCCTCTAGTTTTTTTTGCCAAGCTATCTCATAAATTTTTAAAACATTTAAAGCTTTAGTTAAATTTTCTTCCTTTAATTCATCGCAGTTATGTTCAGTAAATAATTTTCTTTCAGTTGCAGTAGCATAAGACAGAAAAGGCGGTACTTTGACCGCCTTTTTGTACAGGGAGACTTGCATAACATCGCTAAAATAAGGTCGTTTTTCAATTCTTTGGTGTGTATAAACCCAATCGCCAATTCTATTATCAGTAACTTTGTCCTTTTTTTTCTTTTTAAGGTCTTGTTTAAGTGGTTTGTTAGAAACTGTGCCAAACTTATTTTTAAAATCGCCTAATACTTTTTTCGAAACTAAATCAATATACATTAACCAATAAGTTTGTACTGGTGGAGTCCACAAAGTTTTTTGTTCTTCAGCAACCCATTTTTGTTTACCATAAATATCTTCTACTTCTTTAATATTATCTAAATGGTTTTGTGCTTGTGGCTTTGCAAATCTGTAAATAAATTGAAATTTAATTGAATCTTTTTCATTAAATGGTGTGTAACTATCCACTAATCTTTGCACATCAGGTGAAAATAAAGCTTCATCTAAAGTTATTTTTTTAGTTAAAACTTCTTGAACTATTAAATGTACTAATGAGCCACCTCTAAAAGAAGCATTATCTAAGCTTCTTGATTCTTGGCTAGTTAAAACTATTTTTTTAAAAAATCTGTCAGCTGCTTTCATATTAGCAGTAGACTTGGAAGTGTGGGCTAAATTAAACTTGGTATAACAATCGCCTACCTTTTGAAATATATCCATTACCGAATCTTATAATATATTTCAGCAACTCAATCAACATCTAAAGGCAATTGGTATGCAATTATTTTTTTGCAACTTTATAGTTAGTAGTCATTTCTTCTATTCTAGCAGACCATTCAGGAATTATGTTACTTATGATAGCACCATGTAATTTTCCTGTTAAAATACAGTAAGAACAAACATTATAGCTACCATCGCCATTTGGTTCTAACCAACCCATATAAACAGTTTTAGATTTTTTACATTTAACAAAAGATAATTTACCATCAGCATCGTAACTTACTTTATTACTATTTTTATATAATCTAACAGCATTTGGTATTGTTCTGCCTTTATGTATTATTCCAACGCACTCAGGATTTGCAATTGCAACCTCTATTTTAAATTTTCGCTTTTCAGGATACATAAGCACTTTACCACCATCAAGCGATTCCCCTATAATTTTAATAAAATTTTTACCCCCAATAAAGTCTTTTGCTACTAAAAAAGCATCTTTAGGTTTTTTATTTTCATTTAATAATTTAGCTAAAAACCTAGCTGTATCGTATTCACCCCAATTAGTTTTAGCATCATCTTTTTTATTAATATTTCTATTAAGCTTTATTTCCCAATTTCTTGCAGTAGCTTTGTTTTTAAATTTTTTAGCTAATAGGTGTTTTAAAACAATTTCTCTATTATCTCTAATTGCAGTCCATTTTTCTTTGTTAAATATTGCCATTAACATCATTTTATATCCTTTTGTTTACAATTGCTATTACCTAATTGTTGCTTATAGGTTGCTTTGTACTACCTTACAAGCTTTAATTTACATGGAGTGTGCATTAATATATATTCAATGTTGATTTGATTATTAGAATCAATTAATACGATATATAAAGGATTTATGGAAAAAAAACCCATTTTAAACGATTTCAAATCATTAATTTTAGCTTGTTTCATAGTTATTTTATTTACAGCTCACACAACTACAACATCACTCACTTCAGACCGAATCACATTTTGTGCAAAATACATTGTTTGGTCAGACTTTTATAAAGGGTGGTTTGAGGATGAGCATTGTCGTTAAGTTAGAATTTTACGAAATACAAGTAGCTGCACTTAATGGAGTAAGTCGATGTGTAGAAACTTTCAGACACAAACAAAGTTGGGGGCATGGTTATAAAAAAGATATGATACATCAATTTTCAGACTCAATTGTTGGTTCACTTGCCGAACAAGGTGTTGCAAAACATTTAGGAGTTTATTTTGGCAGCCATGTAAATACTTTTAGTGAGCCTGACCTAATGCTTGGCGATAAAAAATTACAGGTTAGATGCCAAAAACCTAAAACAGATCGCAAGAATTTTTTAATTATTAGAGAAAATGCAAAAGCAGATGAATATTATATTTTAGCAATTAATAAATGTCCTGAAATAGAGATAGTTGGTTGGGTAAAAGCTGGTGATGTTATGAAAGATAAATCTTTTTTAACTGATTTTGGCTTTAGCGATAGACCTAAAGTTTACGGTGTACCAGCTGAAATGTTACGACCTATTTCAGAACTTATTAATGGCTAAAGAAAAATGCGTTAAATGTAATATCTCAATTGGGGATATTAAATATAAGGCTGAGTGGTATTGCATGATTTGCTACATGAGCCAAAAAACGAAAGACAAGGAATATGTTAGAGAAAAACAACAAAATGAAAATACAAAAGATTGAGTTTACTAAATTAGATTTAATAAAACTTGAAAAAGCTCTTACTGATTATTGCTTATGTAAAGAACTTTTAGAATATAAAGATTCAGACAACATACCTGTATTTCCAATACTTAAAAAAATTAGACGAAAATTAGGCATAGTAAATAAAGATGGCACAAAAAAAATTATATAACATTATATATGCAGACCCAGCTTGGTCTTATAATGGTAAGTTACCGCAAAGAGCTAAAGTTCAACATTATCCTGTAATGGAAAATAATGATATTTGTGCTTTGCCGGTAAAAGATATGACTGCTGACAATTGTGTTCTGTTTATGTGGGCTACTTTTCCACTATTGCAGCAAGGTTTGGATGTAATAAAAGCTTGGGGCTTCGATATTAAAACTTGTGCTTTTGTTTGGGTAAAAGTTAATAAAAGAACTGACACTAACCAAGCTTCGTTTTTCCCAGTTGATTCATTTGACAGCTTTTGGGGTATGGGATCTTGGACTAGGAGTAATGCTGAGATATGTTTGCTAGGTACTAAAGGCAAACCTAAAAGATTAGCTAAAAATATACACCAAGTAATATATGAGCCTATAAGAGAACACAGTCGCAAACCTGATTGTATTAGAGATAAAATTGTGCAGCTTTGTGGCGACTTGCCTAGATTAGAAATGTTCAGTCGAACTGTAACACCTGGTTGGGATTTATGGGGCAATCAAACTGATAAATTTAAAACAACTAAAACAACAAAAGAGGACAATAGAATACAAATATGAGTTGGACTTTTGAAAAGGTTAATGTTGATTTGCTAGACAATAAATTACTTACAGCTAATGAAAAGCTAATTGTAATACTTTGTAAAAGATTTGAACATAGTCCTAATGGCATAAGATTAAGCCATAAATACTTAATGCAAAGAACTGGTATTAAAAGTAAACGCACACTTGTTAAGTGTATGGATCGATTAGTAATGTTTGGTTACTTTGCCTATTTCCAGCCACAAAAAAATCGGCCTAACATTTTTACTTTTGATAAAAAATTAAAGCAGCAGTTTATTTCTAAAAACCTTGCTAGACGAAAAGCATTAAGCACAGCTATGAAAAAAGTTAAAGGCAAAGGGGTCAAGCATAAGTTAGTGGATAATAATGTGGTTAAGTTAAAGTTCACAAATCCTGGAGGTACAAAAAGTTAATGTTGGGGGTGCATCTATGTACCTGTATAGAGAGATATTAAATAGAACTAATATGGATGATGATAAAAATAATAAGTTGGTAACTATAGATTATAAACAGTTTATTAAAAAACTACAAAAGAAAACAAGCTTTCCTTATTCAAGAGCAGTACATAAAAGAAAAATAGATAGAAAAGGCTACGATTTACAAAAACAAATAAAACAAAAAAGGCAACAGTTATCTACGGAGAGTTTCGGGCATTACCTGGATGACCAAATAAAAGATAAAGCATCTAAAGATGAATATGCAGCTGGAGGTGCTTACAAAGCTATGTTGAAGTTGTTTAGGGATGCCAAAGCTGAGCAGCTTAATGAAGATGCAGAATACAGTAAAAAATTAAAAAAATTCTTTAAGGGTGATAATGATTGAGCTTAAAACCCCTGTTAAAATACAAGATTTAGATAATTACTTAGGCATTGCTGCATTTGTAGATAAACACTTACCAAAAGTTAAGTATGGGCGATGTGGGGCTATGTATCAAATACTTGAGATAGTTCCTGATATTAATGAACATAGCTATTATCACAAACAACCTATTAAGATTACACCAACTTCAAGACAAATTGCAATTTACGACTTTGTAGCTGTTGCTATGTTAAAAGCTACACCTGAAGATAGATTGCTAATTTATAAACGTAACTTTCCAAGACGTAAAAGTTTTAGACAAATTAAAAAGGAGGGTTGGTTACATTGGAGTCATACAACGATTGCACACAAATACAAACTAGCATTAGCTACTGTTTGTTCTATTATTAACAAGCATGGAATAAATTATTTTAAGTAAGACTTTACAAGTTGCACTTTTTACTGCATTAAAAAACTATAATGGATATTCTACATCTTGTAGAATAGTTGTTATCGAATCTATTAGGGCTATCTTATTTTTCATTTATATCCTTACAATAGCCCTAATAACCTAACAATTAATTAAATCTTTTTTTAAGTCTAGACTCAATAGCTTTTTTTATAGGAAACTCATAAACATTATATGGTTTCTTATTTAAGCTACCGAAAGTGCTTGATAACTTGACATTTTTATAGCCAAGCTTTTTAAACACTTCAAAAACACACCAGTTTTTAACTTTCATATTTCCTCCATTGTTACCGAATCTACAATAGATGATAACTGATATGCAACCAAATACAACCCAAAATATACACAGAATTTACAACATTTATGGCCAATAAAACAAAGTACAGCAAACAACTTATTAACGATATTTGTGCTGAACTTGCACAAGGTAGATCGATTCGTTCTTGTTTAAGCCCAGTTAATAAAAAGGAAGATAGACCTTGTTGGGAAACTTTTAGAACTTGGTTAAATAAAAACCCTGAAGTTAGGGAACAATATACACAAGCTAAAAGCGATGGCATTGAGTATTTATTAAGTGATTCAGAGGAAGTAATCAAAGAAGCATTAGCTAATAGTAAGTTAAAAGAAAAGACGGATCTAGGCCAAACACATTTAATTAAAGCTTATTTAGATTTAAATAAGTGGAAGTCAGAAAAATTAAGCCCAAAAGTTTATGGAAAACAATCTGATTCACTAACATTATTAGGTAAAGATGCTAGTATTCAGGTTAAATGGCAGAAGTAATGCTAGGTTCAATTTAACTATAAGTATTGTAATTGCTTTATTTGTTGTGAGTTCTGCACAAACATAGCATTGACATCGTTATAGTAGTTGATGTTGCCTAAATGTTCACAACTTACAAGTTAGTTTGTAATTGTTTAGTGCATAGTTAGTGCAAACATTAATTTTATAAGGATAAACAGCTGCACCTATTGATTGTTTACCAATAGGAATTGAATCTTGAATTAAATACTAGGAAAAGGGGGGTTTTT
>Ga0181380_1000389_pt1 | contig 20133 bp, 10 predicted proteins | sample 3SPOviralmetaG_FD_130116 | JGI IMG/M metagenome (GOLD analysis project Ga0181380, IMG submission 130116) | Marine viral communities from the oligotrophic San Pedro Time Series (SPOT) site, San Pedro Channel, CA, USA - 3 SPOT_SRF_2009-08-19 | ecosystem: Environmental > Aquatic > Marine > Strait... | reverse complement strand
ATAGAATACGGAATATACAACCCGGTGGTTACTCCAGTTAATGGTAGAATAAATTTTACTTATGCTCCTGATGCTACTGTTGACGAAATTAGAGAATCATTACCCACTAGATATGATTGGGAGACTAATATAGCAGGAGATGCTAATTATTACGCAAACTCTAGTATAGATGGTTGGGATGGGTATCTACTTCTAAATTTCGCTCCAGTAGGGTTGCAGCCGAACACTTGGAGAGTTGGAGACACTATTATTTTAACCGCGGACTTTACGGATGTTAATTTTACAGACTATGAGTACTCAGTTTCCATTAGATTAGTTCAAGCTTTAAACGGGGCTGGGTTAAACTGGAAAGCTGAAATACAAGCTATATCTTCTGATATTGGTACATTTGCAAACCCTGATTACCCCGCTAGCTCTACAATACCTTTTCAGCAATTTACTTGGGAAGCTTTATTAGAAGAAGAGGACGCTATGTTCCAAGATATATTTCCTAGGTTTGCTTACAGATGGAAATTTATTGATAATGAGTATTCTACATTTTCACCGTTTTCAGAAGTAGCTTTTTTAGGTAGTGAATTTAGCTACGAGTCTAGAGAAGGATATAATATTGGAATGATTAATACTATCCGTAAACTTGTGCTAAAAGATATAAATTGGGGCCATGTTGATGTAGAAGAAGTAGATATTCTTTACAAAGAATCTAATAGCTCCGCAGTATACGTCGTAGATACTTTAGTTAAAGATGAATCATACGATACATCTGGAAGCCTTATAACTGAATTTGAAGTTGAGACTGAATTAATAGGGGCTTTAGTAGAAGGTAATCAAATATTACGACCTTGGGATAATGTGCCTAGAAAAGCTCAAGCTCAGGAAATAATAGGCAATAGAATAGTATATGCTAATTATTTGCAAAACTACAATGTTCCAACTACTACTTTAACCTTAAGTTCTATATCTAATCAATACGAAATAGAAGATGTTGGCTCCCCTGTATTTTCTGTAAAATCAATGAGAACATACCAAGCAGGGGTAGTATATTTAGACAAGTACGGAAGAGAAACCCCTGTATTTACTAATAAAGAAGCAGGAACCCAATTAAGCATTGCTTCTTCTAGTTCGTTTAATAGACTTATAGCTCAGCCAACAAATACTCCACCTAGCTTTGCAACACACTATAAGATATTCTTAAAAGAAACTTCTAACGAATACTATAATTTAGCATTAGATAGATATTATGATGCTGAAGACGGCAACGTATGGCTGTCTTTTCCTTCTTCAGAAAGAAATAAAATATCAGAAGAGTCATACTTAATAACAAAAAAGCAACATGACAATAATCAGCCAGTAACTTCATTATCAAGATATAGAGTCTTATCTATATCTGATGAGGCGCCTGATTTTATAAAGACTGTAGACAAGCCTTTGTCTTCTGCTGGGGTAGAAAATAATTCAATAATAGTTTCTGGGGCTTTGGCGCTGTCGTTTATAGGTCCAAATCCCGCTTCTGATCCTGATTTTGGTCCTAAATTTAATGGTAACAAAGTTACTTTTTCTTTAGGTAATTTTGTTTCTCAAACATACGACGTGCAGTTATCTAGAGTGGTTAGCCAACCTACCTCGTCAACAACTCTTTATGAGTTAACTTTAAACAGAGGTTTAGGTTCAGATGCTGAATTTCTAACAAACGTATCAGTTGGAAGTGTTTTTAATATAAATATTTTTGAAGATAAATTGGAAACAAAACCCGAATACCAAGGTAGATTTTTTGTAAAAATACCTAGAGATTTTTCTTTTGATTCTAACATAATGGATTCATTTCAAGCGCTAGATCCAGAATATTCTGTATTAGGAGTGCAGGATTTTACATTAAATGGCGGAGAAACCACTTATGTAAGTGATGGTAATTATGGTCCTTACTGGATTGATTGGGGTAATGAATTTGGAGGCGGAACCAAAACTTATGTAGCCGGTAGGGATAATTGGATGGATGGCAGGCCTTTTGCAAGCCCAAGTCCTTCTTCAGGGCCTATAGGTTCTTTCATAAATAATCCTGAACCAGATGGGACAATCTTTTTTGGAAATCATAATCCTATTACTAAAGGCAGCGAATTTGTAGGTTTTAACTGGTTTGGAGTAAGAGGGCCTAATGACAATGTTCCTCCTTTGTACCTTAATTCAATGTTTGGAGCAGCCCCTGGCCCTTTAGACCCTGATGCAGAAGCAGGCAGGACGTCTAGAGTAGTAACTCCTGATGGGTTTTTAACAACGGGAGCTTCCATAAGGTTTTTAAAAATTGATGATGGAACTGAATCAGAAGTGTATATTATAAATAAAGCTCAAGGGTATTGGAACAGAAGAAGTACGAACAGCTCAGAAGGACAAAGACGAAATTTTAGGTACACTATTTTGTTAGAATTAAATAGACCCGTCACAGAAAGTTGGGCGCCTGATCCTAGCGATAACTATGCTACCATGTTAGCTGCCGCTACTAATATAGCTATTCAAGCTGTAAAGCCGGTTGTTCCAGTAGGAAATAGGCTTCTTACATCTAATAACCCAGCTATATTTGAAACAGAACCTAAAGAAGCGGTAGATCTTGATTTGTATTATCAAGCTAGTGATGCTTTAGCTATAGCTGGATATAATGATCCGGTGGAATTAGAGTGGTATAATTGTTTTAGTTATGGTAATGGAGTAGAGTCGAACAGGATCAGAGATGATTTTAACGCTGTTACTATAGACAAAGGCGCTACTGTATCTTCTATATTAGCAGACCCTTATGGGGAAGAAAGAAGAGGAAGTGGCTATATATTTTCTCAAATATATAATTCTACATCGGGAATAAATAGATTAAACCAGTTTATACAGGCATTACCTATAACAAAGGATCTTAATCCTATATATGGCACTATTCAAAAGCTACATGCTAGAGACACCGATCTTATAACTTTATGTGAAGATAAATGCTTTAGAGTATTAGCTAATAAGGATGCTTTATTTAATGCCGACGGAAATGCTAATGTAACTTCTAATACTAACGTACTAGGCCAAGCTACCCCCTATGCTGGTGAGTTTGGTATATCTAAAAACCCTGAGTCCTTTGCTGACTATGGGTTTAGGTTGTATTTTACAGACAAGAGCAGAGGCACAGTATTGAGGTTATCTAGAGATGGATTAACAGAAATAGCAAGTAAAGGAATGGGTGATTTCTTTGCAGATAATTTAAAGGCTAATAATCAATTAATAGGATCTTTTGATGCTGACAAAGGATTATATAACTTAACATTAAAAAAGCTTACTTCAGAGTGGCAAACTAAATTTAATCCTATACAAGCAGATAACTTATCAATTGCATGTGAGGGTAATATACAGAATCCCCCTGATCAAGACTATTTTAAAGGTACCACTGTATCTTTTAAAGAATCCGTAGATGGTTGGACTAGTAGAAAATCTTTTATGCCAGAATCAGGCGTGTCGTTAAATGATATATACTTTACATTTAAAGACGGTTTAATTTGGAGTCACGGATCAAACGCATTATATAATAACTTTTATGGTGAACAATACATAAGTTCTTTCAATGTCCTCATTAATGAAATGCCTAATATTGTTAAAGCTTACACTGCTTTAAATTACACAGGAACTAAGTCTAGAGCACTAGAATACGAAAAATTTAATAACAATGAATGGTATTCTATAGCTGAAGTTAATGCTGAAGGGTGGACACCTACTTCTTTAAGAGTAAAAAACCCAGGATGGTATGTAAATTACATAAGGACAAATCTAGAGGGGGGAGAAGTGAAAGAATTTGAAGATAAAGAAGGAAAGTATTTTAACTATATAAAAGCATTGGCTGTATGCGATGAAGCTTTTGGTTTGGGAACGCCTACTTCTACTACTTCAGATCCGCAAAGTTATTTATTAACTACGTTTATAGATCTTACCTGCAGCAACACAGGTTCTACTACAGACCCCGACACGGATTTATTTTTATGGACTAATTGGGATGAAATTATAGGTAACAATGATGTTACAATAGCTAATGAGACAACTGCTCCATCGGCTAAATGTATAATAGAAAACTTTTATAACACCCTAAGCGATTATACTAATGTAGCTAAATCAGGTGCTGAGTTTAAATATTTTGCTACAGCTGGATTAGTTGTAGGCACTCAATTATATGATTACAATACAGATCAGCCTTTAGCTTCTGCTGGTTTAGGTCTTTATGTTCCTAATAATTTAGGCGAGCCTAATGATTCAGCCTTAGACGCAAATAATCCGGCATCTAATCCACCTGATGAATACGATATAATAATTTATAATTCTAGCGGAATTATAACTGCAATAGCGCAATACAACGAGATATATAACGGGTGCGATATAACCGTTCCTACCAACTTTGATAGAGTATTTGGAAATAGAGGTATTAAACTAACAGGTAATAATGGGGAAACTTCAGGAAATACTTACTTGTGGTATGACACAACTCCCCCTTCAAATAGTCTTGCGTGCGCTAATGTATATGGAAATGGCAAGTTGTTTAGTGTTCCTACTCAGTATAATCCAAACCCCTTCTATCAAGGAGGGATAACTTACGAGGGTGAATACATATATAAAGCGTCAGCAGACTCTTGGACGTCAGTGGGCACTCAAGTATATCTAGATTCAAGTGGTGCGGTACCCCATACATCTACTACATCAGAAAGATATTATATGATACAAGTTGTAAATAGTGGAGCAGTAGAGCCGCCTAGTCTTTTTACAAATACTCCGGGAGTTGCTAATCCACCTCTATTCCCTAATTGGTACGTTATCGCATTAGATACTGCGGGTAAGATTAGTGACGTTTCACTGTACGATAATTCAGCATGTGTTTAATAAATAAATAAAAATAAAATGGCAGAAGATTTATCATCAGAATTTAATTACACCGCTACTGTAGTACAATACACTATATTAGAAGGAGCTAATATATCTAGTCAGCACCCCACGGCAGTTATAAAAATAACCGCTAATCCGGGATATACAGTAACAGCTGGAGACTTTTCTTGGAATGGTCCCTTAGCTGGCGTTACTAGTGTGGTTTTTACTCAGGATGGAGAGTTTGTTTTATGCACAGTTACGTATGATACAGCTTCTGTAATGCCTGCATATAATGTTAATATAGGATTATGTATAATAGGAGATGCTGTTTTAGCAGCGGTAACTGTGGCTGGTACATTAACAAGTGTTGTCGATGCTAGCGTAACTACTACTACCCCGTCTGAAACCAACACTCCTTATAGCGCATCAGGAGCTGAAGGAGCTACCTCTGGAACATTGTTCACTAGAACTTATACTGCTCCTACAGGTAGTTACTGGCCAGAAAATACTGCTCCTAGTATACAGCTTACATCTGGAGATCTAGGTCAATACAATATTATTCAAACGCCTACATACACGGCTAATAATGAGCTTACCGCTATAACATATACGGTAACTTATATATTTACTGACACAAATGTATCTGGAGATAAATTTGATATAACAATACCTAAAGTTGCAACTATTTTGGTGCCAGCAACAGGAGTTACATCGTTTGCTGGACCAACTACAGGAGTGCAGGCTAGCGGAACTAATTACGTTATGGCAGTACAAGGTGCCGCAGGAGCTACGTATAGCATTTCTATGAGCGATGGGACAACTTCTACCGTTGTAGTTACTAATGCAGTACTAGGAGTTGCAGGTAACGCTCAGCACAATTTTATAATTCCAGCAAATACAGGTACATCAAATATAACTTGGACAGCAACTATATCTGGAGATATAGAAGCTGGAGTTCCTACTACAATAACGTTTATACAATTATTTCCAGTCGCTTCTTGCGGAGGCCCATTAACTGATGCTCCTGTAAACGCAATAACTGATTATGTAGAACAGTTAGAATCAGGGGGTGGATTACTGGCATTCTTAGTTAAAGCAGGGGTTGGCACTAAATTTGAAATAATACACGGGGATGCTACTGGAACTAAAAAAGCTACTTCAGGTACACTAGCAACAGGATTAACTAACGCCGGCCCTTTTGATAATGTAACCGGTACTGAAACGTCTAACACTTTACCAACGGATGCTCAAGCGACGGGGGGTATAAATCAATATATCCAGAACCCTTTCAATCCTAGTAAAATGAGCACTAGACAAAACGATTTTAATACTGATACTAACTTTGATATTCCAAGCATGACAATTGGAGGGGAAACCTATCATCAGGTTATATGGTGGGAATATACCGCTGCAGATTATACAGCAATAAATAGAGCTACTTTAAGAGTAACTAATTCAAATGTACCAGGAACTATAGCAGCTAAAATGTTTAAGGTATGCTGTCCCGACGCAAATTGTACAACATAAATAAATAAACTATGGCAGGAGTAACACCTATACAAATAAACTTTGCAAACCATACTCCAATAGGATTAGATTTGCACGACATAATATGGTACTCAGATGCCTCGACAGGAGAAGAAGTAATGATGGGTCCAGTAACAACTATAGTAAACAATGACGATACTTCAACATACTATATAATAGTAAACGCAGCTTATGGAGTTTCAGCTCCCACAACGGACGATTTTGTTTACTATAAGAAGAACCCAATAGGATATGTAAGCTCTTTAAAAGGGTATTTTGCAGAGGCACAATTTGTAAACACAGAGACCAAGTATGCAGAATTGTTTTCGGTTGGCGCTGAAGTATTTGAGAGCAGTAAATAATGTGTAATAATATAATATAAAACAGAAAATATGTTAGGATCAGCACTAGGCATCGTAGGAGGCCTTACAAAAATAGCCGGTGGAATTATCGGATCGAAGAAAAGAAAAGCTGAGCAAAGAGCAGCTCAGAAAGAAATGAACATGAGAAAGGCTCAGTTTGAAATGGCTGATACTTCTAATGTATATAAAGGCATGGAAAATACCATGGAAGATTTAACTGTTAATACGCAGCAAGCAGATTTTCAAGCGCAGCAAGCAAATCAAGGTATTGCAAATACTATGAATGCAATGCAAGGAGCAGCTGGCGGTAGTGGTATTGCAGCTATGGCTCAAGCAATGGCAGGGCAACAAGCTCAGAATATGCGACAAGCTAGTGTATCTATAGGGCAACAAGAACAAGCTAACCGGATAGCTGAAAGAAATATGGCAAGCCAATTACAAAACCAAGAGCGAGCAGGTGAATTACAATCTAGGGCAGCTGAAAAAGAAAAAACTGACACTTTATTTGGCATGGCTCAAAATAGATTAGGAGCCGCCAATGCTGCTAGGGAGCAGGCTAGACAATCAATAATAGGTGGGGTTGGAGATATGTTCACAGGCGCAATGGGAACAGATGTAGTACAAGGTGCAATACCAGATAAACTAAAAGACGCTTGAACAGTATAAATAAAAAAATATGGCAAATTTAGATTTAATAAAAGGAGCGGGAAAAGTATATGCTAGCCAGTCCACTAACATGGCAGATTCTTTTTCTAAAAGTTTAGAGAAAGGAATAGCTAGATATCAACAAATTGCGCAGGCTAAGAAACAGGAAAAAGCCGCTATAAAAAGTAGAACAGCTAACTTTATAAATAGGCTAAACTCTACTGTAGATGTAACTAACTTAGACGGGGCTCAGCAGCAAGCAGTAACTAATTTTTTAGTCGAAGGAAGAAATGAATATGCTAGTTTAGCGGGACAAGTTGCAAAGATGGATCCTGATAGTGGAGGTTATATGGATGCGGTAAGTAGAATGAATGATATACAAATGAGTTTTCAAACTTTAGCGGGCAATATAAACATGTATAAAAAAGACAGAGTGGCTTTTTTAGAAGATTTTGATAATGGCATGCTCTCTGAAGGCAATGAGGTTAACACACTGGGAGAGGTTTCTAACATATATACGGAGGGTAGTAATTTTAGCGTTTCAGCCGGAGGGGGATTGCAGTTTTTTGATGAAGCGACAGGTCTTAGTAAAAATTATTCAGATATTCAAAAGCCATTTTTAAAAGATTTTGGTTCTGCAGACGCTATAATGAAAATGAATGAATCTTTGTATTCTTCAGGTAAATCATTGAAGGGAGCTAGAAGAAATATGATAGAGCAAAAGCTTAAAAATATAATAAGCAAGGGAGGAAGAGATGCTCTTATGTCGTTGGCATCGGATGACTTTATTATGGAAGGCGGTTTAGGATTGCAAGATCCTATGCTGTTTGAACCGGAAAACCAAGATGCTTTAAAGCAAGCGGTGTTAGATGGGTATATGAATGTACTAAGCGCTTCAGCTGATCAGGGAGCTGTAGACAACGCACCAAAAACAGGGAGTGGAGCATCTGGAAACGGATCTGGTATTCCAGGCTTAGATGATTTAAGCCCTACTGATAGAAGAGATTTTATGTTTAGAGGAGAGGATGCGATAAAAACTGCTAATCTTCTAGGTCAAACCAAGGATGTTGCGGAAATGGTAAAAATATTGAACAGTGGCGGTTCAAAAAATAAATTTTTAACCGTAGAAGATTTCTTAAATCAGGTGAACCCAGAAACTATTACTGAAGATGAAAGGAATCAATTAAAAGCGCGTGCACAGACAACATTTATAGACGCACAAACATTACAACCAGTTGATTTAGACATCTTGGACCAAAAAGCTAAAACGCTTTTTTATATAAACAACACAGGTTTTGGACCTAATCTTAGAAAGTTTCTTATAGACGGCTTTAATTCGGAAGCCCCTAGCGGAAGCCCTGAACCTACGGAACCTAACAGTGTAATGTCAGACCAAAAAAAAGCTCAAGAATTAATTAATAAATACGCAAACTCGTAGATAGATGGACGAATTAAATGATATTGTACAAAATATGGTTGCTGCTGGAGAAAGCGAAGAAAATATAGCTCTTGTAATAAAATCATATACGGGAAAGACAAACGACTCTGCGAGTGTAGATCCAAATGTGGAGTCAAACATTACGGGATCAGAATCGGAAGATGGTTTATTGGAATTACCTGGAAACAATAGAGGTAAAAGAAACAAAGCTCAGAAAGAGCTTAAAGACAGCGGTAACTTTTTTACTTCACCTTTTGATAATATTCCAGATAATGGTTGGGCTGATAGTATTAGCAATGACTTTAAAGATTGGATAAAAGGTAAGGTAACGGACGCTCCAGTTCTTACGGAAAAACAAAAAACCGATACTTCGCGGTCTTTATCAGCCCTTCTTCCAGGGTCGGATGCAACTATGGACTGGAAAGGAGCAGCGGAAAAAGATGATTGGGGAATTTTTGAATGGATAGCAAAAGACGACGCTGAGGACCTTGCGGAAATAGAAAATGACCCTGAACAGTTTTACGTAAAATACGGATATAGTAAAGACTTGCCTATAGAAGAACAGATAAATCAGTATTACTTTAATCAAGATTTAGATTTAGACGACACTAAGTCAAACTTAGGCTACAATCCTGAAGAAAAAACAGATTTTGTAGATCAATATTATCTTAACGATCCTGAAACTAAAAAATTATTTAAAGAAGCCAATATAGAAGCTAGCGATTTTCAAGCTTACTTACAAAGAGAGGGCAAAATAAAAAACTTTAATTTTGAGTTAGAAAACGGAGGTTATGACGATATAACCTACGGGGATAAACAAATAAAAAGAAGCTTAGATCCAAGTTCCAAACTCAGCAGGGTTGAAGCTACTATAGAGGGACCTTTAGAAAAAGAGCAGGCTTTACAGGGTTTTTTAAGCGATTACCTTATGGAAACTGCTTCAAGAAACTTAGAAAGAGTAAGGCTAGAAGAAATCAAAAAAAATAACAAAGATTACCAGGGCCTATCTTTAGCTGAAGCTCAAGTTAAGGCAGAGGCGAAAATAATGGAAGATCCCGAGGCTTACGGCTATGGCACTCACCTTGATTTTAACAAGACATACGACTGGAACCAAAATAACTGGGAGGCAATCCAAAAGTTTAAAAAGCTTCAAATACAAGAAGCTAAAAAAGCACAAGAAGAAATAAAAGAACAAAAGAAAAGTTCTAATACGATAGTTCCAATAAGCTTAGAAGAAGAGGCAAGAGCGGCAAATCAGAGCGGCGCGGGCTTTATAGAAAACATACTTCCTGGAATGAACAGCGCTCTAGAGTGGGTCATTAGTAATTTTTCCGACGGGCGCATTAGTGATCCTATTTTTGACATAGGATTTACTTATAGTGAAAAAAAAGTTGTTCAAGACGCTAAAAGAATTAGAAGAGAAAACAACCTAGATAAACTAGACCCTGCTAATTTAAAATACTTGTATACTGAAGGTCAGCAAGTGGAATTAAACGGAATTGCTTATATAAAAAGTAAAAATGGGACTATAAAAGATGTTACTAATGGGTTTGATGTTTCTTTAACTTTAACAGAAGCAGAAAGAAAAGCAATAGATAAGAAAATAGAAAACGGAGATTCTGTTTATAGCTCAGACTTTGATTCGTTTGGAGGAAGCTATCTGGCAGGTAAAGTAGTAGGTGAGCTAATAACTCAAATATTTGGACAAAAAGGACTTGGTGCCGTAAGAAAGATGTCTTCTTTAGCTTATTTAAGAAAATTTAAAGGATTATCCAGAGCTAGGTTAGCTAGAATGGAAAAAGGATTAAACAAAAGTAACAATAGAAGGGGAGTAAATTACAAAGGTGTAACAGGAGGAAGTAAAGGAACTTGGGACACGTTTGGTAAAAAAATACCCCTGGGCATAAGTAAGGAAATGGCGGACGCGATTATATTCCAATCGGGTTATGGTTCTATGTTAGGATATACTCAAGCTAAAAAAGCCGCTTTAGCCGAAGGCATGTCTATTGCCGAGGCAGAAGCAATGGCACATCAGACTAGTTTAGGCATGGGAATATTGTTTGCCTTAACAACTCCTATAAGTCCCAGAACGGGAATGTACAACAAAATATTTAGTAAAGCAGAATCAAAGTTAGCTGTAACTCAATTAATAAAAGCATCGGCAAACGCTGCTCAGGTTAAAAAGCTATTTCCAAGTATAGTAGCTAAAGCTTTCAATAACAAAGCAACAAGAGCAGGAGCAATACTAACGGGAGAAGGAGTCAAAGAATTAGTACAAGAGAATGTTCAGCAAGTAGGGGAAAACTTATTAGTTAATCGTATGGTTAATGAATCTACCGGAAAAAGAATTCTGAAAGATACTTACTCTTATGAAGATTTTGTTAATACATCTATACTATCTTTTGCAGCAGGCGGATTATCTGGAGGTGTTGGAAAACTTATGTCTAAATTGTCTCCTAGCGCCAAGCAATTAGATGATAGACAAAAAGTAGCTGAGTTAAAAAAGCTTTCCCAAAATGTTAAAGTAAGTACAACATTAATTGAAAATTATGGAAGGCAGGGTTTGCTTACTGACAAAGAGGTGAAAGATATTATTAGCGAGTTAAACAAATTTGCTAATAATGTGACAAAAATGCCTTCTTTTTTAGGAGATCGCAGGGTTTCCTCTGAGTTATTAAAAGTTATAGATATTCAAGATAGAATAAATAAACTAGAAAAAGCAAAAAAGAATAGCATACCTGGAGAACAAAACATTATAGAAGAAGACTTAAAAGCTTTAAAAACAGAACAAGAAACTGTTTTAAGAGAAACCAAAGAAAAATTAGCGGAATCCAATAAAGCTTTTGATGAAAAATTTAGCACTAACCTTAATGGGATTGTAAAATTTATTAATAAAATAGCTAGAGTAGCGGGCAGACAAGTAGAAATGAGTGTATTTGAGTCTACTGAAGATTTTGTTAATAGTTTAAAACAACAAGGGTTTTCTGATACTCAAATTCAAAAGGCTGTAGACTCCGATGGAGCATTTATTGGAGATGGAAAAATATTTATAAACAAAGAAGTCGCAAGACAAACTGGTGCATGGACAGTGGCTAGTCATGAAATAATACACCCGATTCTAAACAAGTTAATAGGTAATGCCTTACAACAAGGGGTGAGAGTTGATGAGCTTAAAAAAATACTACCTAGAAAAGTAGTGCGCACAATAGAAAAGAAAATAGCTAAAACTCAAGAGGGTAAAAGTAATACAGAATTTATAACCTATCTTTCCGATGCTTTAATAAAAGAAGAAATTAATCTTGAACCATCTATACTTGATAAGCTACGAGTATTTTTTAATAAATTACTGGGTAGAGCAGGTGCGAACCCTCAATTAGGGTTTGCAAACGGTAGAGAAGTATATAATTGGCTAAAAGAATTTTCAACTAGCCTTAGAGAAACGGGGGAAGTAAGCCAAACTGCGGCAGACGCTATTATATCTACTGGGGTTGATTTATCAGATGCTCAAACGGTAGGAGGAGAAATGGACCTTTCTGTTAACCAAGAAATACTAGATTTAACAGACGCATTAGATGCAGCGGAAGACGCTTATGCTGCGGATCCAAATAATCCTACATTGGAAAGAAATGTAGAGCTAGCTGAAAAAGCTTTAGACGAAGCTGAAGAAAGAGCTTTATCTGGTGCTACAAAAGTTGTAACTTCTAAGCCTAAAAAAGAGGTTAAGAAAGAAGTTAAGAAAGAGTCAAAACCGGTTAGAACAACTAACTTAGCTCCGCAGACTGCTCAAGATAAAAAAATAATGGACACCTACAATGAAGGTATGAAGGACACTAAAAGAACTAGTTTTACTAGTAGTAATCCTTTGCCCGCTAAAGTAGAAAACAAATTAATACCTCTATTTGAGGGGTACATAAATACGTTAGTTCAACAAAAATTTAAGCAATACCAATCTGAAGCTTTAGAGTTTCAAGACGCACTAGCTATATTGAGAGTAGAAGCGGTTAACGCTTTGAGAACATTTAATCCTGCTCGTAATCAAAACTTATCAGGTTATGTACGTAGATTAATAGCTCTTAGACAACCTAAAATGTTTGAAAAAGCTAATAAAGAATTCACTAGCAGCTTAGACGATGTAGATGTGGCTGGAGATGCAGGCGTTATTAGAAGTTTTGCAGATGAAAAACAAATTGCGCCTGAGAATCTTATAAAAGCATCAAAGGTAATAAGTTCTAAAGTTAGAAATAAATTAGCTAATGATTTAAAAACATGGGCTGAAACCAACGGTATCGATTTTGACTTTTTTAATTTTGGTGATGTTGATCCTAACATAACTATTCAAGTAGATGGTAAAGATGTTAAGATATTAAATGAAGTATTAAAAGAATTATTTCCTGGCGTTGATCCTGAAAAGTTTTTAGATAGCCGTACTATGTTTACTAGCGGCGAAGCTTCTATTGTTCTAGGTAAATTAGCCGAAAACGATCAAGAATTAGTAGAGTTATTTATAAATCTTTTACCTAGAGGTGCAGTAATGCCTAAAGGCAAAAATAAAGCTATAGTTAAAGATGCTAATTACGGTAAATCAACTAAGCTAGATGGGTCTATATTGAAAAACTTTTACAATAAAGGAACAGAAAGATTTACTAAAAAAGCAGGTTTAACGCCTTTTACATTAAAAGATAATATTCGTTATAGCGACGTACATAAAGCTTTTGGAATGGATTCATCTGGTAATAAGCTAAATTACCAAAGAGCCAAATCGGGGATCGTATTAGCTTCTGCGTATAAGATGTTAGGCAAGTTGATACTAAATGAAGTCATTAGAACAGACTTAGGATTAACAGCAGAACAACAAATGAATGTAGGCGCTGGTAAAGGGGACTTGCAGTTTAGCAAATCAGATGCGTTGTATTTTGATGATGAAAGCTTGATTATGTTTAGTAAGCTTACTGACGACGTGAAGGATCTTCTTGTTGACTTTAAAGGTAGGGTTTATACTGACCGTTTTGCAGGTAAACTTGGAGGAAAATCACGATCTAAGATAAACGAAGAATATAAAAAATTAGTTAAAAAGTTTAAAAACAACAAAAACGCTACACTTGTACTAGAAGAAATAAAAGAGTACAAAGAATTGTTGCAAGGAATGTCTCCTAATGAACAAGAGGAAAATATAATAAAAGTTTTTATACAAGAGGCAAAAACAAATAAAGATCTAAATTTAATACAGATAAAAAGAAATACAAATAACAATGCATTAGATTTTAAGTTTGAGTATTTTGGGGAAGAGTATATAATAGAGGTAAAAAAGAACGTAAAAGCAAGGTTAAGCGGAGTAGGTTTGCATTTAGTTGAATCTGGCAAAGACAAAGATGGCAAAATTAAATATGAGCTAGAAATAGACAGTAAGTATATTAACAGCGGGGTATTTACCGAAGCTCAATTAAATGAAATTAAAGACTTTGAAGAAAACAAAATTGTACTGCTAGAAGGAATACAGGATGCAATTGCTGAGGAAAAATATGGGTTAACTACTGAAGATTTAATAATAGAAAAATCCAAAGGCAAAAGAGTAAGAATTTTAATAAGCGATAAGCTTAAGGCATTAATATTCGAAACAAAAGAGCTAGTAGATCTTTTATATATAAAAAGAGTAAAAAAAATAGTTTTTCCTATAAGCGTTATAGATAGACTTTACGCATTTAAAGGAGCCGATATACTTAATTTTAGCGATGTAGGCGCTTATTTCGTAGGTGATGCTTCAAAAAACAAATTTTCGGGTATTTTACCTAAACTTTCAGAAGCTACAACAAAAAACGGGGAAGAGGCACAGGTGAAAATGAGACCTTTTTTCCGAACATCTAAAGGGTCAAAACGTACTGTAGGTAATACAAAAACAAAATATTCTACTTTATATCAAACCGCTTCGTTTGAAATGAATCTAGCAGCTGATCAAGCGGCTTTATCAGGGGAATCTACTTATAACTTTCAAGACCCAAAGCAAGCAAAAGAAGGATTAAAAATATTAAAGATTGTTCTACAACCATCTAAAAGTATCGAATCCATAAATGTTTATAATAACGCTAACAAGATTAACGCTAAGCTCAAAGGCATAAGTGTTTGGGATTTTGATGACACTTTAGCTAAGACTAAAAGCAACGTATTATATACAATGCCTGATGGTACTAAAGGTAAACTTAACGCAGAAGAGTTTGCTAAGAAGGGTGATCAGATGCTGGAAGAGGGAGTTGAATTTGACTTTAGTGAATTTAGTAAAGTTGTTAATGGAAGCAAAGGTCCTTTCTTTGAAAAGGCTATGGCTAGAAATAAAAAGTTTGGAAACAAAAATGTTTTCATACTTACGGCTAGACCGGCAAACAGCGCAAATGCTATACACGAGTTTTTAAAAGGTATTGGATTAGACATACCTTTAGAAAATATTACTGGCTTAGCTAATTCTTCACCTCAAGCTAAAGCTGATTGGATTGTAGGAAAAGCTGCAGAAGGTTATAATGACTTTTATTTTGCAGATGATGCCACCCAAAATGTTAAAGCCGTTAACAAGGCATTAAAAAAATTACCTGTTAAAAGTAAAGCTGAACTAGCGGTAATTAAAAAGTCGGATATACAGTTTAGTATGAACACTAAGTATCCGGTAAAATGGGAAGGACTGAGAGACATAAAGGGCTTAGAAAATAATCCTGAAATGGTTACCAGTGGCCTTATAACGATGGGAGATATGTCTGTTTATTTATCTATTGAAGATGGAGCCGTCTCTGGGGGCGAAATATTAGATTTTGATTTTCCAGAAGGCACTATTAATATAGGATTTGACTTAGAAAAATCTTCTTTAGGCTTAGTCCCTGTATTTCCAGAAGACACTCTTGGTATAGGGGTTGAACCTAGAAAAGATGTTTTTAAAATATTTGGAGCAGTTATAAACTCCATGACTAATAAAATTAAAACTTATGGTGATGAAGTAAACGCTATAACATTTAGCGGCTTTGGCAACAGCAGGCAAAAGCTTTATAACTTAATGGCTAAAAGATATGCGGCAGAACTCGGGTGGAAGTTAGATATGATTTCTGTGAGACACATGGGGCACAAAGAATTAACGGGGTATTATGTTATATATAGACCTGATTCCAAACCGGCATTTAACGAGCAGCCTACGGAAGTTAAGAAAGTTTTAAAAGCTATAGATATTAAAAGTCCTCAAAGGAGTTCTTTACAGTTTTCTAAAAGCATGAACAGTGAATTCAATCAAATGATTGAAAAGAAAAGTGGTATTGATGCTAGAGGTACTATATCTAAATATAAGGCATCGGTAATGGGTCGTAAGAAAGGTAGGTTCGAATTTTTTATACCACCAGGAGCTGAAGATTTTGAAGGTCTAATGTATAAGTTATTAGGTAAAGGGAAGCTTGGGGAACAACAAAAAGAGTGGTTTAAAAAAGTATTGTTCGAACCATTTGGTAGAGGCTCAAATGAATTAGCTTCATATAAACTACAAGTAGTTCAAGCGGTAAAGACTCTTAAAAAATCACTAAAGGATGTGCCTAAAGAACTTGGCAAAAGAGATCCTAAAACAGATTACAAATATGAGGATGCTATAAGAGTATACCTTTGGCAATTAAATCGTCACGAAATAAAAGGTATATCTGATTCGGATATTAAAGACTTAGTAGATATTGTTAAAAATTCACCCAACTTAAAAAAATTTGCGAGACAATTAAATAAAACCATGGGAGGTTACCCCGCTCCCCAAGAGAGTTGGCTAGCCGGTACTATTACTACTGATGCTATAAATATGGTTAATACCATAAAAAGAGCTGAATTTTTAGAAACATACCTACAAAATGCAGATATAATATTTTCTGAAGACAACATGAGCAAGCTGGAAGCTGCTTTCGGTAAAAATTATGTAGAGGCTTTAAAGGATGTGTTATACAGAATGAAAACAGGTCGTAACAGACCATCTGGAGCCAATAAGATAACCAACAGGTTTATGAATTGGGTTAATGATTCTGTAGCGACCATAATGTTCTTTAACTCAAGATCAGCATTGTTGCAGACTTTGTCAATAGCCAACTTTATAAACTGGGCTGATAATAATCCAATAAATGCAGCAAAAGCTTTTGGTAATCAAAAACAATTTTGGGCGGATTTCTCAATGTTATTCAACTCCGACTTCTTAAAATCTAGACGTACCGGATTAAAGAACGATGTTAATGCCGACGAAATAGCAAACGCCGCTGCTACTACCGAAAATAAAGTAATGGCCGCTAAAGCTATCTTGCTTAAAGCAGGTTTCTTGCCTACACAAATAGCGGATAGTTTTGCTATTGCAATGGGTGGGGCTTCTTTCTATAGAAACAGAGTTAAAACTTATATGCAAAAAGGTAAAGGTAAACCAGGCATGGGAAGGTTAGCCGCTGAAGAACAAGCTTTTTTAGATTTTCAAGAAATAGCAGAAGCTACGCAGCAATCTTCCAGACCAGACAGAGTATCTGCACAGCAGGCTAATCCATTAGGGCGTCTTATATTGGCTTTTGCTAATACTCCTATGCAATATATGAGATTGACTAAAAAGGCTTTCTTGGATCTTAAAAATGGAAGGGGTAGCAAAAAAGCTAATGTTACAAAAATAGCATACTACATGCTGATCCAAAACCTTATATTTAGTGGATTACAAAATGCTCTTTTTGCTTTAGTGTTTGATGATGATGACGATGAAATAACCGAAAAGAAAAATACCTCTAAAGTAAATAGCACTATGAATTCTATGGCTGATTCTATTTTAAGGGGGCTTGGAATTGGAGGGGCAATTGCTTCTACTATAAAAAACATGCTAATGGAAGGTTACGAACAAGCTAATAAGCCTCGCCCTGATTATTCCGAAATAGCAATAAGAGCTTTAGATATATCTCCACCAATTTCTTCTAAAATACGTAAAGGTAGAAGTGCTGGTAGAGCTTTTAGCTACAAAAATGTTCGCAAAAAAATGAAGGGTTACGGATTAGACAATCCTGCATATTATGCTATAGGACAAGCCGTGTCTGCTACTATAAACCTTCCAGCAGATAGAGCTATTGCTAAATTAAATAATTTAAGATTAGCTTTTTCAACAGAAGCTGAGTTTTGGCAAAGAATATCTTTACTTATGGGGTGGAGTGAATGGAGTGTTAATTTAGACAATTCAGAATCTAACGGGAACTCTAACTTGAATAAAAAAATTAAAAAAAGAAAGCTTAAGAAAAGAAAACTTAAATAATAAAACTATGAAACCTATAACAACTAGAGTTAAAGAAAGTAGAAGCAGAACTTTATACCCTAATAATCAAGAGGTAACTATGAATGCGGATGGCAGCGGAGGCCCTATAGATGCTTGCGGATGCAGTTCTCCTAATAAATTTAAAGCTCACAAGATGTATGGTAAATCTGGTGGGGAAGTAATGGCTGACACAAACAAAGAGCATTTAGCTTTAAAGAAAGAAGGATTTACTCATTCTCCTGTTAAATTAAAGGATGCTTGTTATAAAAAGGTTGCCGCAAGATATTCAGGAGGCAACTCAGCGTATAGAAGCGGAGCTATGGCAAAATGCAGAAAGGTAGGTGTAGCTAATTGGGGTAATTCAAAGAAGTAATGGGATTTATAATGAAATCTTCACCTTTTAAGGTAAGAAAAACAAAAGAAGGATTAGCTTTAAAACGCTGGTTTAAAGAAAAATGGGAGACACCTAGGGGTAATGAAGACTACAAAAAAGGAGAAAATACTTTTAGACCAACTAGAAAAGTGTCCTCAAAAACGCCTTCAACATGGAGCGAATTAACCGACGCAGAAAAAGCGGCTGCTAAGAAAGAAAAAAACACTAAAGGAAGAGTTACTAAATATAAAAAATCAAAATGACAAAACTAAGCGAAAAAACAGAAATTACCTTAGATTTAAAAACTATAGGCATAGTCGTTGGCGGAGCCATTTCCTTAGCAACTCTATACTTTACGTTACAAAAAGATATAGATCTTGCTAAAGAATTACCGAAACCTACTATTACAAGAACCGAATATGATCTTAAAGATCAGCTAGTTCGAGAAACAATTATGAACACTCAAGAAAAGGTTCAAGAAAATAGTGATAAATTAGATAAAATAGACGAGAAGCTGTATGAAATAATTGAAAAGAAATAATCATGAAAAAAATTATAATTTTAATCGCATTACTAACATCTTTAAATTCTTATTGTCAAAAGTTCACTTTACTTGAAATAAACGCTAAGTGGAATAAAAATAATAATCTACCTGTCAGCAAACTCGCAGATATTAAAATTCAATTTGCTTGGCTAGAAGACCAACCGGCATCTATACAAAAAAGCGTGATTTCTGTTCCAACATTAATATTAATGAACAACGGAAAAAGTGTAGCTCAATGGAGAGCTGGTATTAATCTTAAGCTAATAATTACAGAGAAAGAAGTAAGAGATGCAATTAAAAGAGCTAATAAATTAGGGATATGAGTATATATTTTAAAGAATGCGAGGAGAATATGAATGAAGACTTTTTAGCAAAGTTAGACAATGCTAGAATGATAGCTGACATACCCTTCGTAATAAATTCTGCTTGGAGAAGTGCAGACCGCAACGAAAAGGTAGGAGGCAAGCCTGATTCTTCTCATTTAAAAGGTTTAGCTGTAGACATAAAAGTAACTAATAGCAGGCAAAGGTTTATTGTATTACAATCTTTAATAGCTGCAGGATTTAATAGAATAGGAATTGCGAAAACATTTATTCACGTCGACGGAGATAACGAAAAAGATCCGCGAGTAACTTGGTTATATTAAAACAAAAATTATGGGAAACAAAAGAGTATCAACAAGATGGAGTAGATTTGTAAGATTTTTAAAACACAAATGGAACTCATTTTTATACTGGCTAATGTTTATGAACATTGATGACAAGAAATAATAAAAAAAGCCGCTACAATTAAGTAACGGCTTTTTAATTTTAAGTAATTTCACATGCACCTCCTGCGCAAGCAAGTTCTCCTGACAAATCGGTTTCATCGTCTTCTTCTTCAATTCTCGAAATATCTACTAATTTTAATGTTTCCATCATTTCATGATACTTACCCATTGTAATATCTTCAAAAGGGGCCTGGACATAAGTACCTCCATTGTAAGGTAACACAGATAGACCATTGTAAAATTCTTTGTTATCCCACATCCAATCGCCAATCAATTCCCATTCATCTTCTTTAATAGATACAGTAGCTGATATATTATGTGTATTTCTACCGTCT
>Ga0181380_1000388_pt1 | contig 20156 bp, 25 predicted proteins | sample 3SPOviralmetaG_FD_130116 | JGI IMG/M metagenome (GOLD analysis project Ga0181380, IMG submission 130116) | Marine viral communities from the oligotrophic San Pedro Time Series (SPOT) site, San Pedro Channel, CA, USA - 3 SPOT_SRF_2009-08-19 | ecosystem: Environmental > Aquatic > Marine > Strait... | reverse complement strand
GGCTATTCCAAGTCAAAGAAGGGGTGCAATTCCACCATCACGCTCTAATATAACATTGAAAAATGGAACAGAATAGAACAAAGATTAACAAAGAGAGATTACTCAAAGCTTTAGAAAGTTCATTAGGAGTAATAACAACTGCTTTAAAAGCAACCGACCTAAGCAGAACAAACTTTTATAAGTGGTTAAAAGAAGATGAAGAATTTGCAGCTAAGGTTGAAGAAATAGAAAATATACAGCAGGACTTTATTAAGTCAAAGTATTATGAATGCGTAAAAGACAAAGTACCTTCAGTAGTAATACACGCTGCTAAGACTAGATTAGGTTGGAATGAAACAAACAGAGTAGATATAACTTCAGGTGATAAAGCTATCAATATGCCTGTTATAACATTTGTTGAAACTGATACTGAATAAGAAATACAATCCATTATTTTCTTCTGATGCTCGTTACTTTATAATTACAGGCGGAAGGGGATCAGGTAAGTCTTTTGCTGTAACAGTATTTTTAACTTTACTTACAATGACTAAAGGGATAAGAATTCTCTTTACTCGTTTTACAATGACTTCAGCTCACTTGTCTATTATTCCTGAATTCTTAGAAAAGATTGGACTGCTAGGTTTTGATGAAGTCTTTAGTATTAATAAAGCAGAAGTAGTTAATACAAGCAATCAGTCAGATATTTTATTTAGAGGAATTAGAACATCAGCAGGAAATCAAACAGCAAGTTTAAAGTCATTACAAGGAATAAGCACATGGGTATTAGACGAAGCAGAAGAATTAGTTGATGAGAATATATTTGACACTATTGATTTAAGTATTAGAGAAAAGAACATACACAATAGAGTAGTATTAATATTAAACCCTGTTACTAAAGAACATTGGATATACAAAAGGTTTTTTGAGGACAAAGGCGTAGAAGGTGGTTTTAACGGCTTTAAAGACAATGTATGCTATATACACACCAACTACCGAGACAACAAAGAAAACCTCTCACAGAGCTTCCTAGAGCGTATTAAGAGCATAAAGCACAGAAACTTTAAAAAGTATCAGCATAAAATCTTAGGGGGTTGGTTAGACAAAGCTGAAGGAGTTGTATTTGAGAATTGGTCAATAGGTGAATTTAATCCTGATGGCTTACAGACTTCTTGCGGAATGGACTTTGGTTTTAGTGTTGACCCTGACAGTCTTACTGAAGTAGCTATTGATAAAAGGAAACGTAAGATATATTTAAAAGAACATATATACAAGAACGGATTAAAGTCAAATGAGTTGGCACAAATAATATTAGACAAAGTAGATAATAAACTCATCATAGCAGACTCAGCAGAACCAAGACTAATAGCAGACCTTAGACATTTAGGGGTAAATATAAAGCCTGTTAAAAAAGGAACTATTGAAAGTGGAATAACTCGTATGCAAGATTATGAACTAATCATAACACCTGAAAGCACTAACATAGCTAAAGAATTGAATAACTATATATACGCTGACAAAGGCTCAAAGCTTTATGTAGATAACTACAACCACGCAATAGATGGGGTTAGATATAACGTAATTTATCACCTAGACAACCCTAACGCAGGGAAGTATTACGTACAGTAAACTAAAAACAACAAATTTCTATTATATAACAGATGAAAGTAAAAGTTAAAAAAGAAGGTAAGGTAAAAGAGTTTAAACTTATAAGCAGTTGGAAAGATGTAACGTTAGAGAAGTGGTTACAACTTATTGATTTTGAAACAGGCACAAAGACAGAAGAAGCAACTGAAACAATAGCAGCATTATCTAACATTCCTAAGCAGTTAGTAAAGGAATTGGCTTTATCAGATGTAGCAGTTATAATGAACAAGATAGCAGCGTTACAGCAAAAGCAAGATACTAAGCTTAAAAAGATTATTAAAATAGATGGTGTTGAGTACGGCTTTCATCCTGATTTGGACAGTATAACATTAGGCGAGTATGCAGACTTAGAAACATTTATTAAGGGTGGAATTGAAAAGAATATGCCTGAAATAATGGCTGTATTGTTTAGACCGATAAAAGAAAAGAAGAATGACATTTATATTATTAACGCTTATGATGGAGATATTCGGCTCAGGACGGAAGAAATGAAAAAGATGTCAGCTCAACAAGTACAAGCAGCTCTTTTTTTTTTCTACAATTTAGGGAAGGAGTTGTCAGAGATTTTGCCATTATATTTGATGGAGCAGCTGAAGGAAACGAAGACGCAATAGCAACAGAAAGTTTTGCTGATAAGTGGGGATGGTTCGGAGTCCTCCACAGATTATGCGGAGCTGAGATAGTAAACTTAGAAAGAATAACGAATTTAGGGCTGTTAGAGTGCTTGACTTGGTTAAGTTATGAAACAGACTTAAACTCACAAAATAAAGTTCAAAGAAATGGTAAATAATAAGACTTATAATAATGTAGTAAATACTTTGCTTAGGTTAGGTGAGTATCACGACCAAATCAGCACTACTTCAGTTGGCGACATTTACGACATCAATCTTGAAAAGATGGAGAAGTTCCCTTTAATGCACATAAATCCTACATCAGTAACTACAGGTGATAGTCAGCTTACTTATAACTTCCAAATCTTTATAATGGATATGGTAAGCGAGAAGTCAGATTGGCAAACAAAACAACATTCAGAATTAACTAAGTTAGTAAACACAGAGAATAACGAACAAGAAGTATTCAATCAGACACTAGCTATTTGCACAGACATAATAGGAATGTTAAGACACAGTTCTAGACAATCTTTAAACGGAGTAAATGATATAAACGAACCTATCTATTTTACGCAAGACCAATTTACAATAGAACCGTTTCAGGAAAGATTTGATAACTTATGCTGTGGATATGTGTTTAACTTAGGAGTATTAGTTCAGAATGACTTTCAGACTTGTAATATTCCTGTTAATATAAGAGGTGCAGGTTACTAATGTTCAAATTTAAGATAGGCAGATTAATAGTTCAAATAGGATGGAAGAAATTTAAAATAACAATAAAAATATAACATGGCAGATTTAACAACAACAATTACAGAGAATGTCGTATTGAACGGCTCAGTCAGAGGATCTTTAAACACTTTAACAACTACAGGGATAGTAGATGTATTTGAAAGAATTTTAACTTGTACTCATTCACAGACTACAACAGTAGCAGTTTTTAATTCTACACCTTATGGTGCTGATGGTGCTTTAGATGTAGAGAATTGCAAATACTTAAGAGTTACAAATTTAAGTGATGACCAAGACATGAAAGTAGCTTTTGTAACAGCAGCAACAAATTATCAAGTAACAGTTAGAGCAGGTGGTTCGCACATCTTATTCCAAGCTGAAGAAGTTTTAATTGGTGAAGAAGACGCAAGTCCTGCTTTTCCTACATTAGAAGATTTGGTTACTGTAGAGGTGAGACCTTCAGCAACAACTGATGTTCAAGTAGAAGTATTTGCAGCACTAGTGTAATGAAGTTAGATGCTCTTGAAAGATATCTTAATAGCTTTGGTAAACAAGTAGTAAATAGAGCAAAAGGAAACTTACAGAAATCTAAGGGTGGTGATACTGCTTTAGAAAAATCTATTACATTTACTGTGATAGAGGACAAAGGGGTTTTAAGTGTAAAGTTTAAGATGGCTGCTTATGGTAAGTTTGTAGATAAGGGAGTTTCAGGAACAGAAAAAGAAAGAAGATTTAAAGATTACAAAGGCAAAACTCTTAAAAGTCCTTTTCGTTATAAAAAATCTAAAGGACACTCACAACCACCTACTAAGGCACTTGATAAGTGGATAGTTAAAAAAGGAATAGCTCCAAGAGATAAAGAAGGGAAATTTATGTCTAGAAAAAGTATAAAGTTTTTAATTGCTAGAAGCATTGGAAAAAAAGGAATACAAGGCATAAGCTTCTTTCAGAAACCTTTAATGTTAGGAATGCAACAATTTAGTAATAATTTTGGAGCAGCAATAAAAGAAAGCATAATAGACGGTTTAAAACAACAAAAAATAATTAGCTAAATGCAAACAGAAATAAAACAAAAACCTAGATATTCAAATGCTGTACCTGTAGGGCAAGAGATAATTTTTACAATATCTAACGACAATATAGTAGCACAATTTACTAATGTAAGTTTTCAAGCTGACGTTTATATAAGTAACGGAACACCACCAACAGTAACAGGAGCACCTTTAGCTACGTTTAAGACAAAACCAAATAATGTAGGTGTAGGTATGTTTGACTTCAGGCAAGTAGCTGAAAGCTATGTAGCTGCTGATAATCTTGCAGCTGAAGGTAGTTCTTATAAAACTGCACTAACAAATAATGAAACAGCAAACCCTTTACATTTAATAGATAAGTATTCAACAAATAGAAATGCTTTAAGATGGTTAACTATTCAGTTTAGAACTGTATATATTGATAACAACGGTTCTGAGCAAGAAGCTACTCCTGTTAATTCAATCAATTACAAATTGCTTAATGGGTATCTAAAATATGATAATGTATTAGATTTACAAAATGTAGACTTTGGTTTTGATATGACAGAGTTCTTTCCTTCTAGTCAATCTAAAAGATTTCTAACTAATGCACCTAATACTCAAAATGCAAATGTAGAAGACTACGGTACAATTGCTTTTTTAGATGATGACGAAAAAGTGTCTTCAATAAATCTTGAATATTTTAATAGCGCAGGTGTTTCTTTAGGTTCGGAAAATGTTAATAAAGACGTAGCTAATGGTGGAGCTTATTCGGCAACTTCTGATGTGCAAAAAAATCTGTTTTACTTTGGTTGCTTTCCTGCTAATCTTAGAAGCGACAATACTACAATGTTTGCAGGATTAGTTTCAGCAGGAACTATACAGGGTGGCTATTACACTATAAGAGCTTGGAAAACAATGTCATCAAATTATACAACTCAAGAATATAGAATAAATGTTAATTGTCCTAATTCAAAAGGATATGAGTCTATAAGACTTTGTTGGCTTAACCAATGGGGTGCGTGGGATTACTACACATTCACACAGAAGTCTACAAGAAGTATATCAACAAAAGGTTCTACATACGAGCAACAGGCAGGAACTTGGAACGAGTCAGCTTACAGAGTAAACGGTTACAAAGGTGGTAAGAAAACATTTAGAGTAAACGCTACTGAGAAAATCAAAATGAACACAGACTTTATAAGTGAAAACGATAACGTAATGTTTGAAGAATTAACAAACAGTCCTGAGGTTTATATACTAGCAGGTTATTCGTATGTGTATGACGTTCAAACTAATTTGAACCAATACGTAACACCTGTAAGGTTAACGAGTACAAACTTTACAAAAAAGACAGTAGCTAATGATAGACTTATTCAATACACTTTTGAAGTAGAAAAGAGTAAGACACTAAGAACGCAATCAATATAATGAGCTTACAATTAATAGTTTACCCACAAATCTATAACGGCTACGGTTCTACCTTTTCGCAAACAGGTGAATTCTGTGTTGATGGTTCAACTTTCAACGCTTTAGATAATACAATCCATCCAACTTGCACAGTCCCTTCGTCTGCATCCAATGTTATAGTTTCAGCTTTAAGCTCTCATCCACCAAATTATATAAATGATTGGTACAGATACAGAAGTTCAAGCTCAGGAACACCAACAGTACCTACTGTAATATCAGGAGGAGTTACTTTATACTCAGTAGCCACATTAACTTTGTCAGGAATATACCAAAGATTATCTAACTTAGTTGTTGGAATAAATTACGAAATGACAATAAACTTATCTACTACAGGCACAGGATTTGTTTTAACAAGTGCTTATAATGGTACTAATATGATCGCGCAACCTTTACACGCAGCAAACCAAAGTCAAATCACTTTTTCTTGGACTGCAGCTAGTACAGATGACACGATAGTTATAAGTTATTACAATTTCGTTGCTGATAATATAGTTATAGATAATGTATCTATTTCTCAACAGGGTACTACTCCTACGCAAACATATTCAGACTTACTAGATGGGCAAGTTATTTGTGATTTATATGAAGATGAAGATATACCTTTAAGTCTTAGTGTGGATGACTTTAAAAATGTAGCTGAGAAAGTACAGTCTTATTCAAAAGCTTTTAAATTACCTGCAACAAAAAGAAATAATAAAATCTTTGACCACATCTTTGAAATAACAAGAACTAATACAGATATTAACTTTAATCCGTATAATAAAACAAAATGTGTATTAAAACAAGACGGTTTTTTATTATTTGAAGGGTTTTTAAAAATGATAGATATTTCTGACAAGTCAGGAGAAATAAGCTACAATGTAAATTTATATTCTGAAGCTGTTTCGTTATCTGATGTGTTAGGATTAAAGACATTTTCAGAATTAAGTTTTACAGAATTAGAACACGATTATCAAAAAGAAAATATCTATAGAAGTTGGTACGACTCAGCACCATACACAGGAATAACTTATTTAAACCCTAATACTTCAGGCTTCAGAGATACCTATTCAACCTTAAAATACCCTTTTATAGATTGGTCACATCAAATAATCCGAACGCCTTACAATCCACCTAATAGTGCAATTTGGGGAATGCCTGAACTCTTAGATTTACAAGCAGCGTTCAGACCTTGTATAAATGTAAAGTATTTAATAGACAGAATATTTCAAGACATACCTTTCACGTATAAAAGTGAATTTTTTGAGTCCGATTTATTTACAAAACTTTATATGGATTTTAGTTGGGGTGAAAATATATCAGGAATACCTGAAACAAGTGGTCTGTATAAAGATACTGCTGCAGTACAATATTGCACAGGCTCATTTGATGCTATTGACTTATCTGATTGGTCTTTTGACACACAGATGGGTTGGACAGCTAGTAAATTTACTGCTTCAGCAGACGGACAGATGTTTACCCTTTCAGCAGAACTTGAATGGGGAACTACTTTATTAGCACCCAACCAAGACATACATACTAGATGGGTTAAATACAACAGTTCAGGAACTTTATTAAACACTTATGACGAAATAATTGCAAATGTTAACGGTAATATTCCTCTACCTAGAAATACTTCAGCTACAATAAGTTGTGCAAATGCAGGTGATTATATTCAGCTAGAATGGAAATCTTTAACTTCTGTTAATACTCTGTTCTTTGGAGAACAAACAGCTACCCGTAAAGGTAAGTGTACCATATACGGAACTACAGGTATGCTTACACTGACTACAGAAACCTTAATGGAAACATTAAGAGGTGAGCTTAACCAATGGGAGTTCTTGAAGGGTTTAATTAATATGTTTAATATAGTAACTTTACCTAACCCTAATAATCCTAGTGAAATAATGTTTGAACCTTACTATAATACATTTATAGATAATGACGATAGTAAAGAATTAAATTGGACTGACAAAGTAGATGTAACAGAAATAAAATTAAAACCTTTAACTGACTTAAATAAAATAACTAAGTTTGTCTTTGCTGAAGATGAAGACGACTACGCAGCTAGTGTTATGAAGTCTTCAACAGGTGGTCATCCTTACGGTTCATTAAATCATATTGCACCTTCACAGCAATTTGACTTACTAACAGGAGAAAAAGAAATATCAGCAGAACCTTTTGCTGCATCAGTGCCAAAACCTCTGACTGATATAAACGCTGTTTCCGAATTGATAACACCTGCTATTTATTCTATGACTGATGATGGCGACTCGCAACCTTTTGCAAACAGCCCTAGATTATTTTTCAACAATGGAATAAAAAGCGTTGGTAATGGTTCTTATTTTATACCTGCTTGGAATGGTTTTGCTGAAGCGAATTGGACTGAATTTTTACAATTTAGTCATTTGACAGATATACCCACTACAAATACAACAATAGATATAAATTTTGAAACACAGCAGACTTTCACAGGTATAGGAACTTCAACTAATAATTTATTTAGTTTGTTTTGGCAACCGTATTACAAAGACCTTTACAATCCTGATACTAGAATTATGACTCTTAAAGTAAATTTAACTCCTTCAGATGTTAATAGCTTTAATTTCTATGACACAGTAATGATAAAGAACAGAATTTATAGAGTAAATAAAATAGATTACAAACCTAACGACTTAGCAACAGTTGAATTTATACTTATACCATAATGAGTAAAACACCTACAACACCATATTTAACAGGATTTGATGTAAAGCCTTCTAGCATAAATCCAATAGGAACTGTTACCTTTACAGACGGAACTAATGAGGTAACTCCTAATCAGGTACAATGTGAAGCTTACGGCTACAAATATAATAAAGTAACAAGGACTTGTTCGGCTTTTAAATACAGCAGCAATTTAGACAGAAATATAAGTAATATAAACAACAAGATAAATGGAGCAGGGAACATTACTTTGGCTAATACAGACAATACTTACATAATAGGGCAAAAGAATACAGTAAGAGGCGACTCAACAAATAATATTGTAGTAGGAACTCAAAACGAAATAGCAAATGGAGTAAGTAACGCAAACGTGTATGGTACTTTAGGAGAAGCTACAGCCGATAACTCAATTGTCTTAGGTGGTAACGTAGCAGAAGACTTGTTAGGTGAAAGGCAAAGTATTCAAGTGATATATGGAATACAAACTACAAACGGAACTAATACTGTAAGTTATCTTAACAACACAACTGATAAACTTCTAGCCGTTCCTGAAAACGCTGTAATGTATTTTCACGCTGATGTTATAGCTGTAAGAGTAGGAGGAACAGGAACAGGTAATTTAGGTGATTATGCAAGTTGGGTAGAAAGAGGAGTTATAATAAATGAAAGTGGAACACTTAGTGTAAGCAGAGAACGTGACGCAATAAAAAGTAATGGAACGGTTACTAATTGGCAACCAACAGGAATAGTATCAGGAACTAACTTTGCTATGCGAGTAAGAGGAGCAACAGACGTAACGATAGAATGGTGTAGTAATATAACATTCACACAAATTAAAACAGGAGTAGCACTTTAAAAAATAAAGATATGGCACAAGGAGAAGAAATTGTATTAAATGTAAAATCAGATATAGGGAAGGTCGTAAAGCAAACTGAAAAGCTTGAAGGAGCTACTAAAAAAGGTAAAAAAGGTTTTAAAGGACTTGGTGTTGCTATTAAAGGTGTAGGTACGGCATTAAAAGCAGCAGGGATAGGAATTATTGTTGCTTTACTTGCAAAACTAATGGAAGTATTTAGTAGTAATCAAAAAGTATTAGACGCTTTTGATACAGGAATGACAGCTTTAAATATTGCGTTCAATGACTTGTTTAATTTCCTAAATGATAATATAGGAGCTTTTACAGGGTTCTTTAAAGATATATTTGAAAACCCACAAGAGTCTTTAAAGGAGTTCGGGGATTTGATACAAGATAACCTTATAGAACGGTTTAATAGTTTTGTAGATACACTCGGTTTTGTAGGTAGTGCTGTAGCAGCTTTATTTGCAGGTGATTTTGATAAAGCAGCAGACCTAGCAACAGAAGCAGGAAAAGAATTGATAGACGTTTATACAGGAGTAGACAATACTTTTGATAAAACAGTTGAAACAGTTACTAAAGCAAAAGACGCTGTAACTGATTATACAAAAAATGTCATAAACAACGCAGCAGCAATAACAGCAACAAAGAAAGCAGCAAACAGAGCAGCAGTTGAATTTGCTAAGTTAAATGCTCAATACTTAAAAGATGCTGAGATACAAAGACAAATAAGAGATGATGAAACTAAGACTTTTGCAGAAAGAATTGAAGCCAACAATAAGTTAAATGATATACTAGGAGAACAACAGCAGCTTCAAAGAGAACAAGTACAAGCAGGAATAGACGCAGCACAAGCTCAATATAATATAAACGCAAATGAAGAAAACTACATAGCCTTACAAGGTGAAAAAGTAAGAATGCTTGAACTTGAAGAAACTATTACAGGTCAATTGTCAGAACAAAAGACTAATGCAGTAGCTTTAGAAAAAGAACTTTTAGAAGCTCAAAGGGAGTTAAGAGCTGAAGGACTTTCAGGACTAGAAAGAGAATTACAAGAACTTAAAGACGCTTATGAATTAAAGGAAAAGATGGCTAAGAAGTCAGGAATGAAAACTACAGCTATCACTAAACAATATGAGAAAGCAAAGTCAAAAATTGTTCAAGAAAATGTAAACGAACAACTAGAAGCGTTCTCAGGTCTTGCTTCAGGATTAAGTGCTTTAGCAGGAGATAACAAAGAACTAGCAGTTGCTTCAGCGATTATTGATACTTATGTAGGTGCAAATAAGGCATTTGCTCAGGGTGGTGTTGTTGGGTATGTAACAGCAGCAGGAGTAATTGCAGCAGGATTAGCGAACGTAAGAACAATTTTAGCAACAGATACAGGCGGCTCAGGAGGAGGAGGAGGAGGAGGAGGAGGAGGAGTTTCAGCACCTGCTGCACCACCTGCACCTCAAATGATGTCAGGAGCTTTTGAATTATCAGGAGGAGTAGAACCTGAGCCGACTAAAGCTTATGTAGTTACGTATGAAATGACAAGCAGCCAAAACCAATTAGCCAATATTAGAAGAAGGGCTACAATCTAAAATCAAATAAAAATTAATTAAATATATTATATACTATGCCTTGCGAACAATGTGAAAACGGAAAATATAAATGGGGAAAGACAGGAGATTGTCAATATGACTCAATTGCTGAATGTGAAGAAGCGAACAAAGACTATTACGAAAAGACTACATCTATTGTTGAGTTAGTAATTTCAGATGATAGTCAAGAACTAGCAATAGACGCTATTAGTCTAGTAACTTCACCTGCAATAGAACAGGACTTTGTTTACTTTGGAAAAGAAAAGAATAATTTAACATTTGCAAAAGTAGATGAGGAGAAAAGAATGTTGGTTAGTCCTGCACTTATTCCTAACAAGCAAATATTCAGACACGACCCAAATACAGACAGCGACTACTATGTGTACTTCAGTCCTGAAACAGTACGTAAAGCTTCTGAATTATATTTAAAACATAACAATCACCATAAAGCTACATACCAACATCAAGATAGAGTATCAGGGGTTCTAACAGTTGAAAGTTGGATTAAGGAAGGTGACCAAGACAAATCTAAGTTATACGGTTACGACTTACCTAATGGCACTTGGTTTGTAAAAATGAAAATAGAAAATGACGAACTTTGGAATAAAATCAAAGAAGGTGAATTAAAAGGGTTATCAATAGAAGGCTACTTTACAGACAAAATGGAACAGATGTCAGAAAAAGCACCAAGTAATGAGGAAATTCTTTCAGCACTAAATGAAATAATTAAGCAAAATCAAACAAAGTAATAGTTTATCTATTATATATTACAAACACTAATAAAACTAAAAAGAATTATGGACATTAAAGAACAAATCTTAGTAGCTCTAGGTCTTAACAAAGAAGAAACAATTAAGTTAGAGTGGCAAGCAAAATCAGAAGACGGAACAATCTTTGTTTCAACTGCTGAAGAATTAGAAGCAGGAGTGGATATATCAGTTCTCACAGAGGACAGAACTACAATTTTACTTCCTGTAGGAACTTACAAGACCGACACAGGCGTATCTTTTAGAGTTGAAGAAGAAGGTATTGTAGCTGAAGTTATTGAGTCAGAAACTGAAGAAGTAGATACAGTTGAAGAAGAAGATTTAGCAGAAGAAACAGTATTAGCTGAAGAAGATGAAGAAGCGGACGTTGCTGATTGGCAAGGTATGGAAAAAAGAATTGAAAACTTAGAAATCGCTGTAGCAAAACTTAAAGAAGAAAAAGTTGGCGGTGATGATGAAGTTGAAGAAATGTCAGAAGAAACAGAAGAACCTTCTACAAATCCTAAGTCTATAAAAACTACAGAAGTAGTTGAATTCTCAGCAGAAGATGAATTGACTAAGTTAAAAGAAGAAAACGAAAGGTTAAAAACTGAGTTAGCAGCACAACCTGCTTCAGCACCTTTAGACACAAACAAGTTCAGTTCAGATAGAAAACCAATGGCTAGAAAAGACTACGCTAAGTTATCAAAAAGAGAAAAATTCTTACAAGATTTAAATAAATAATAATTAATAAATAAAAAACAAAAACATGGCTTTTACAACGACAAGCAATTTTGCAGGAAAGGCAGCAGGATTTTACATTTCCGCAGCTTTAAACCAAGCAAACTCACTAGACTACTTAACTTTGATTGAAAACATCAAGTATAAGAGCAACATTCAAAAAATGGCAGGTTCAGGATTAGTAAAAGACGCTTCTTGCGACTTTACTGATGCAGGAACTCTTGCTTTGACAGAAAACGTACTTACTCCAAAAAATCTACAAATTAACATTGACTTATGCAAGGCTACATTATTAGACTCATGGGAAGCGTTACAAATGAGAGCAGGAGCAGGAGCACCACCACCTGCATCTTTTGATGACTATGTAATTTCTTACATGGGAGAAATTATCGCTAATGGAGTTGAAGACTCAGTATGGTCAGGAGCAGCAGCAAATGCAGGAGAATTTGAAGGTTTCTTAACAGGAACTACAGGTATCTTTGCAGTAGATGGAACAGTAAATGCTTCAACTGCTTCAGGTGCTTACACAGCAGCTAACATCATAACTAACTTACAAACTTTAACAGCTGATATGGCATCTGATATTTCAGCAGTATTGAGAAAAGAAGACTTACATATTTACATGAGTCCTAAGACTTACGCTTTATATGTATCAGCAGTATCTACTTTAGGGTATGTTAATGCTTACAATATGAATGGAGATTACGTTCCTGTATTTGAAGGGTACAAAATCGCTGTTTGTAACGGAATGTTAGACAACAAATTAGTAGCAGCAGAAAAATCTAACTTATTCTTCGGTACTGACTTGCTTTCAGATGCTACAAGAATTTCTTTGATGGATATGGCTGCTTTGGACGGAAGCGACAATATGAGATTAGTTGCTCGTTACTCAGGAGGTGTTCAGGTAGGAGTTGGAGCTGATATCGTTTACCAATCATAATAAATAAATAATACGGATGGAGGGGGTAAAACCCTTCCACCCTTAACCTAAAAAATAAAATAAAATGGCTTGTACAAATTTAACAAAGGGAAGGGGACTCGACTGTAATCGTATCAGTGGAGGAGTAAAGTTTATTTATTTCGGAGTTTACGACCAATTTACAGCACCAATAGAAACAGTAGGAATTGTTGAAGCTTCAGGAGAAGTTACTGATATTGAAATGGGAGCAGGAACAGGACTTTACAGATATGCTATGCCTATGGGCGTTGCTTCTGTTACTGACACAATTGTTGGTTCTCGTGAAAACGGAACAATCTACTACACACCAACAGTTCAGGTGTTATTCAACAGACTTACAAAAGAAGACCAAAATCAGGTGAAATTACTCGGAGCGACTAAAACAGTTGTCTTTGCTCAATTAAATCAACAATTAGCTAACGGACATGATGTTATCATCTGTTTAGGGAGAGTTAATGGAATGGAATTAAATGCAGGTACTATGGATACAGGTGCTGCTTGGGGAGATAAGAACGGATACACTCTTACATTTGACGGAATGGAGGCAGAACCGTTTCCAATGGTAGCAGATTACACTACAAATCCTTTTGACAATTCAGCATTTACGAATGTCTCAATCACTACATCTTAGTAGTTTTCTTATATATTTCTTGATTAGGGTGGACTTCGGTTCACCTTTTTCTTTTTATTACTAACTGAATACAAATAAATACAGCTTATTTCTATTATATAACAGACAAACTAACTATGATACAAGCAACAACAGAAACAGACTTAAAGATATACGTGCAAACTGAGGACAATCGTATCAATACTTCTGTTGCTTCTACTCAAATAAGACACTTAGTCAAATTCACAAACGACTTAGATAAGTCTGTATATTATGCTTACGGCAATACTGAACTTATTAAAGATAGATATACTAATATAAATATTTCTTACGGAACTACACCTAATATTTATACAGGATTTGTAAAGCTATTTCCTGCAGGTTATTGGAAGTATGAAATTTACGAGGTTAGTTGGATAGGAACAGTAACTGTTTCTTCAGGAAATGCACCTGTAACAGAAAATGATGTTTTAAGCCCTGTAGCTAACGATAAAGGAGTAGTTCAGGGATTAGTTACTAAAGGTAAAATGAACTTATCAGAAAAAGACGGAACTCAGCAAGTTAGATACAAGCAAAGAGAAGCACCGACAGAAACAAACTATATATATTACGGACAATAAAATAAAAAAAAATGGCAATAGAAAACGTACAACAATTATTAACTGAGCAACTAGGGAAAAATAGATGTGATGTTATTACTACTACAGCAATGACAGGTAAAGACTATTATGCAATTCACTTTGTTACAGAAAGTGTAATAGCCTCAATAACTGCTTCTAATATTCAAACAGGTACAGGTTCAGCAGCGGCAAGTCTTCACACGACTATACCTGCGGGAACGACTTTATTTCTTCAATGTACGGCTATCACTTTGACAAGTGGTTTAGCTATTTGTTACTACGAGCAAGTTATATAATGTTAGCACTTAAACAAGCATTAAGTTTAGTAAGTACTAATACGTTAGGGGGTTGGCAACCTTCTGATGAAACAGGTCTTGAAGCGTGGTACAAATTTCAAACAGGAATTACATTAAATGGTTCTGATGTTTCAGCTTGGGCTGATAGTTCTTCTAATAGTTTTGATATGGTACAAGCTACAGCAAGTGAACAACCTGCTTACAATTCAGGTGCTATTGACTTTGACGCTTCAGCTACTCAAAGTTTACAAACGGCTTCTGATATACTCTTATCAGGTGCGTTTACTTTAGGGTTAAGACTTTACCCTGCTTTAAATAATGTAATTGTATTAGGAGATAACACACAAACCAACGAATTTTTTAAAATAACTAGTAGTACAAAATTAAGGTTTAAAACAGACGGTTCGCAAGTAGATATTACTGTAAATGATGGCGACTTGTCAGCAGACAATTATTTAGTTATTACAAGAAATGCGTCTAACTTAGTTACACTCTACATTAATGGAGTTGCTCAAACTAATACACAAACTTTAGCAGGAACAGCAAATATTGACGCAATAGGAGTAAGAGCAACAGACGCTAACGCTTATGACGGAACAATTAGCGAAATACAAATATATGATACAGAAAGCACAGCACTTACAGCTAATGTAAATACTTATTTATCAAACTTATAAAATGGACAAAATACTTAGTATAAACTTAGAAACATCAACAGCTCCAATAGTACAAGAGGTTAGAGGACGTGATTATATAGAATACGGAACGGAAGATTGGAAAAATCTTTACCCTCAGTTCTTAATTGACCTTTACTATTCAAGTTCAACACACGCTGCAATTATTAATCAGACAGCCGAAATTATAGCAGGTGAGGACTTAGTATGTGAAGAAGAAGACGCTATTAATTTAGAAACTTATGTTAAACTTAAAAAGTTTTTAAGACACGCTAATTCAAATGAAAGTTTACACCAAGTAATTAAGAAAGTTGCTTTTGATTTTAAGCTTCAGGGAGCATACGCTTTGCATATTGTATGGAACAGAGAAAGAACAGAAATAGTTGAGCTGTATCACGTACCTGTAGAACGAGTAAGAGCGGGAAGACCTAACGAACTAGGTAAGATTGATACTTACTTTATAAGTGCTGATTGGGGAAACACTAGAACAAATAAACCCTATCCTATTACTGCTTTCAATGTAAACGATAGGACTTCAGGAAGTCAGTTACTATATACAGGTGCTTACAGTCCTAATATGGACGTTTATCATACACCTGATTACATAGCAGGTTGTAATTGGGCTTTAGTAGACCAAAGAGTTGCAGAGTTTCATTTAAACAATATAGAGAACGGCTTCTCAGGAAGCTACTTCATATCCTTTGCGAACGGAGTACCGACACAAGAAGAAAGACGACAAATAGAACAAAGTCTTACTGATAAATTCGTGGGTGCCGCAAATTCGGGCAAATTTATTTTAACATTTTCAGACGATAAGACTAGAACACCTGAAATAACACCTATAAGCGTTTCTGATGCAGACAAGCAATACTTAGCTTTACAAGAGCTTTTAGTTTCAAATATTTGTGCAGCACATAGAATTACATCTAAAACTTTAATGGGTATTGATACTTCTAATGGCTTTTCTAGTAATGCAGACGAGCTAATAAACGCAGCTAATTTCTATCAAAATACAGTTGTTCGTGGCTTCCAATTAAACATCTTAAACACTTTGCAAACTATATTCTCAGTAAACAACATAGACTTGCCTGTAGAATTTGTACAATTAAAACCTATTACAGTACAATTTGACTCTAAGACAATAAGGGAAGTAATGACGATTGACGAAATACGTTCAGACTTAGGACTTGAACCTTTAGGAGATGAAGACACAGTTGAGCAAGATGTTAAACTTGCTAAAACAGAAGCAACTGAACTTGAAAAATTTATTGAAGAATTTGGAGAAGATATTCCTGAAGATTGGGAATTGATAGATGAAGAAATTGTTGATGGAGAACACCAAGATTTTAATTATGAAGCTGAACTAAATAGTTACAACAAAACAGAATTAGCTTCTACAGGAACAGCAAGACCGAACGCAAGAAGTGAACAAGATGGTACTAATAAATCAGATAATGATTTTTATAAAGTTAGATATGTTTACACTAAAGATAATTTCCTAAGTCAAGAAGGAAGTACAAGGGATTTTTGTAATATTATGATGTCAGCAAGAAAAGTTTACAGAAAAGAAGATATTATACAAATGGGTTCTAGGGCTGTTAATGCAGGATGGGGACCTCGTGGCGCTGCTACATATTCTATATGGCTATACAAAGGCGGTGGAAATTGCCATCACTTTTGGTTGAGACAAATCTATAAAACATCTTCAAGAGGTGCTAAGAGTAATATCAAGCCAAGTGAAGCAATATCTTACACTAAAGCTTTATCTGAAGGATTTACAGCTGAAAGAAACGATAAGCTAGTAGCAAAACCACCAAAAAGAATGAAAAACAACGGATTTTTAAAACCTAGATAAACAATGGCATACGTATTATTCATATCAGAAGCAAAGCTAAAAGATAGCACAGCAATAAACTTAAATGTAGATCCTGAAATATTGTTACCTTATGTGTTACAAGCTCAGCGTATTTATATAGAAACAAAATTAGGAACTACTCTGTACGAAAAATTAGAAAGTTTAATTACAGCAGGAACAATAGGAAATGTAGGAAATGAAGCTTACAAGACTTTAGTAGATGAGTATATTGGCGACTGTTTGCCTTCTTGGGCGTTTCATATGTGCATTCCTTATTTACGCTTTAAAACGGAAAACGGTAACATCTATTCTAAGACTTCAGAGACGGGAAACGCTTTAAGCACAGAAGAAGCTCAACACCTAAGAGAAGAAGTAAGAAACAATGCTGAATATTTTACAGAACGAATGATACAGTATATCACTAACAATATATCTAGCTTTCCTGAATACAATACTAATAGTGGTGCTGATATTTCACCTGACCAAAATGCGTATTACAACGGAATGAACCTAGAAAGACCAATGAGACAAGGAACTAAACTAACATTGAGAAACTTTTTAAACGCTTCTGATTAATGAAGAAACACTATAAACCAAAAACTAAGAATATTACTAAGCTAAAGACCTACTTAGATAAAAAAACAAAACAAAATGACAGAAGTAAAAGACACTCTACAAGTAGGGTTAGCTAACACCTCAGCAATAGCATTCAGCATAACTGATTGTAACGAAATACTAACGCTAGTTTCTTTGACTCTAGCAATTAGTTTTACTATATATAAATTCATTCAATTTGAAAAAAATAAATAGATGGCTCGTAAAGTTATTACAAGTGGTTTTAAGAGCGTTAAAAAGAAACGAAAGGGAGTACACTCTAAAAACGCAAGTAAAGGACAGAACGGCTTTAAAAAAGCCTACAGAGGTCAAGGGCGTTAATCTTTTAATCATTAGAGATACTTTTACAAAAGAAAGCACTATTGGTAAGTTGTTTATTAATGGTGAGAATTTTTGTGATACATTAGAAAATCCTTGGCTAGATAATCAAAGAAACATAAGCTGTATTCCTGAAGGGAATTACAAAGTAAGATTAAGACTAGCGAGAGAGTCAGCAACTAGGGATTACTTACACTTATTAGTTCAGGATGTGCCTAATAGAAGTTATATCTTATTTCATAGAGGAAACACAGCTAAAGATACAAGTGGTTGTATTCTAGTAGGAAACGGTCGTCAACAGGACATTGTTGAAAACTCACGCTTAGCTATGGATTTAGTTATCAAAGAAATACTAAATTTGGGCGGAGAAAATATTAACTTAATAATTAAAAATAAATAATATGAAAAAGTTTTTTGAAAAGTACCTTATCGGACAGATGTTAAAGTCAAAGAAGTTTTGGTATGCAATCAGTTCAGTAGTAGTGCCTGCTTTAGTTACTTATTTAGGAGTAGACGAAAATACTGCAAGAGAATTGTATCACGCAATCTTAGTTCTTATCGTTGGACAAGGAATAGCTGACGTTGCTAAAAAGTAATAGATACAGATTAAAGCCACACGAAATTGTGGCACTAGAAAAGATGCGAGAAGCCGAGACTAGAAATGTTCTAGTTATCGGTGACTTGCATGAACCGTTCTGTTTAGATGGCTACTTAGACTTCTGTATAGACCAATACTACGCTTATAATTGCACAGAGGTTGTATTTATAGGTGATGTAATAGACAATCATTACTCAAGCTATCATGAGGCTAGTGCTGATGGAATGGGTGGCTTAGATGAGCTAGAATTGGCTATTAAAAAAATAGGTAGATGGCGTGACGCTTTTCCTATGGCTACTGTTATAATAGGTAATCACGATAGAATTATAATGCGTAAAGCTCAGACTTCTTCAATACCTTCTAAATGGATTAAGTCTTTTAAAGAAGTCTTAGAGACTCCTGATTGGAACTTTGTAGAACGATACGAAACAGACGGAGTACAATATATTCATGGAGAAGGTGGTACAGCTAGGACTAAGTGTCGTGCTGATATGATGAATACAGTACAAGGACATTTACATACCCAATGTTATACAGAACACTATGTCGGTAAGAAGTTCAGAGTCTTTGGAACTCAAGTCGGCTGCGGTATCAATCACAAATCTTACGCAATGGCGTATGCTAAATATGGCAAAAGACCTGCGGTTTCTTGTGCAGTTGTTCTAAATAACGGTCAAACACCTATCAATTTGTTAATGCCTTTGTAGGTTTTTAACCCCTTTTTTAACCAATTTTAATCTTTTTTTAAATTTATTTTAGTATCATTTACTAGATAAGGAATAACTTTTTTTAATATTTTTAGTTAAAAAGTATGTTAAAAGTTTTGTCAGTAAGTTTTTTATTGTATCTTTGCTGTATGAAAACAACAACTAATATACTTATTAAAAATGTTACTGAAGAAAACCAATACAAAGGTTCTTACAAAAGAATATTTAATATTTTAAATAAAGACAGTATATTTTGTGAAACTTACGAAACTGAAAAGTCAGTAGGTTTAAAAGACGGAAACTATTACTTAGAAATTGAAAGAACTTTAGATTGTAACGAAGAGGAGTTAATTTCTAAATTAAAAAATGTAACAATAATTAATAACTAAATAATCAAGAAATGGAAAACTTTAAAACAGTAAACAAAAACACGAACGCAACTTATTTTTTAAATGAAGAAGAATTAATAAACTTTTTTAAAAAAAATAGTGTTCAAAATTACAGTATAACAAATTTAACAAAGCAAAAGAGAACAAGAACAAATAAGATGTTAGATTTAGTTGCTCACTTCTGTATTATAGGAGCTTCAATATTAGCTACATTACTTTACATTCAAAACTATTAAGATGACTATACAAGACGCAAACTATTTAGAATTTTCTACATACGTAGATTACAGCGAACCTAAAATATCTTTTATTACAGGTAAGCTAATAGACGATAAAAAAGTAATAGCTGAAGAATGGCTGTTAAAACCTGATTTCATTCCTGCTAAGGTTACAGGTAGCAATGACTTAACCTATAACAAGCGTTCAGTTGTTGTTGTAGGAACTGCTTTACAATGC
>Ga0181380_1000387_pt1 | contig 20191 bp, 18 predicted proteins | sample 3SPOviralmetaG_FD_130116 | JGI IMG/M metagenome (GOLD analysis project Ga0181380, IMG submission 130116) | Marine viral communities from the oligotrophic San Pedro Time Series (SPOT) site, San Pedro Channel, CA, USA - 3 SPOT_SRF_2009-08-19 | ecosystem: Environmental > Aquatic > Marine > Strait... | reverse complement strand
GAACTTTGGTCAGAGGCAAATTCTCCCATAAATGTAGCACTATCTTTTAACCATACATAAGTTCCATCTGCAGATACATTATCTTCAGCAGATACAATTGCTGCATTTGTTGGAACACATATAATACTTTTTGCTTTAGCATGTTCAATACTAATATTGATAGTTGCTTGCCGATCAGATTTAAGAATAGAATTTTTATGACATTGAACCGATGGAATATCAAATTCAATAACTCCACCACTTTTCATTTTTGCCATCATACCCGATTCATAATCGGCACCAACATCAATCTTACGAACTTTAAGATTAACATTACTAATTGTATATGTAGGTGTCCAAGTTCCCACCCGTTCAGCAGCTACGGCTGTTTTTAGTGAATTGGAATATATCCAAAATGTTGTATCACTAGTTACATCAGTTCCATGTGCAGCTTTGGTTGTTCTACCCCCCGTATCATCTATATTTAATACAATATAATCTTTACCACCCGATACTTCAGTTGTAATTGATTTAATTTTTGGGGGTAGATTGGTTCCCGTAACATCCCATACTACTTTATCACCGGTGGCACTATCATATATACCGATTTCTTCGCCAACTGAAAACGGGCAATGTTGAGCATCAATCTGCATATTAGTTGTTGGATCAATATATAATTTGGTTAAATCACCCGTGGCACCAAGGGTGGAACCTTGAGTTTCAGCACCATTGAACCTAGGAAGATTGGCAAATTCTCTCTTTAATGTTACATTATCAAGACCACGGAAAACCGATCTACCGGGGGCAGTTTCTAGTTCTAGATATATACCATCAGTTAGAATATTAGGGAATGCTTTTGAATTACGAGCAAAACATCCTAAATGAATTGGGACTTCAACATGTGCCGATTGAAATCTATTTACATTAATATTGGCATCTGAATCACCGGAACCGGACGAACCAACACGGCGATTTTCTCCCATAAACCTTTTTTTAAAATAAGGATTACTCATTACATTAGTCTGAGCGGATTTATGAGTTCCACAAGTCCCCCGACATTCAGGAACCCAAGCACCACAACCTTCGGTTAAGGCGCGTTTATTACGAATTGTTTCATTTGATTCATATGAATAAGCCACATGTACTGCAGTTGCATATTCATCAAGTTCTTCTATTAATTGTTGCCGATTTCCAACATACGCCCTACATCTAGAAAATAAACTATTGGCTCCTATGGTAGAATCTAATTGAAGCATTGTAGGTGGTCTTGCAGTATCATCTGTTTGTAATTTAACATCAAATGATAATACACTATCTTTTCCACTAAAAAAACGGACGGATGGTGGAACATAAATACCGATTGTTTGGTTTTCACCAAATTCTAATCCATTTTCGGCAGAGATTTCAACATCAGTTTGTGGGAGTGTTATTTTATCACCGGGACGGAAGAAGGAAGCACTACTCATTTTATAATTAAAGTTATATTTTAATTATCTTTAAAAAAATTTTAAAAAACTAATATTAAAATAATCTCCATCCAATAGTTTCAATTTCACTTTCTTCTTCTTTTTTTATTACGGATTTAATATATGAAACTTCATCTTTTAATATTAATAATTCATCTATGACTTGTTTCAATAAAGTTAAAACTTCATCAATTGGTTTTTTAGATTCAGGTTCCATATACTTTAATTTAATATTTTATTATATGTAAAAAAAATATTTTTAAATGTAATATACATTTATAATGCAATTTGGAAAAATGGAAGATTTTACAATTGACCAATTTGCCGGAAGTACTGCTTTAATTCTTGGTAGTGTGGCATCATTATTATTAGTAATATGGAAATCAAGATGTGAATGTGATATGAATTGTTGCTATATTTGGAGATGCCACCGAAAACCACCACCCGATAAAGAAGGATCGGATGAAGAAAATCCATCTGATAAAGATAAGAAAAAACCCAAGCAGATTAAACCACCTTCAATCCAACCGCCCGAAGAATCTCAACCCGATCCGGATATTTTGCCATAAAGACATCTAGTTTATTTTTTTTCTTATAATAATAATATGATGACTTTGATTTAGCCAATTCAGGATTATTTTTATATTTTTCTTTTCTAGCATCTTTTGTCTTTTCATAATGTTCTTTTGAACGGATTGTTCTTTTCTTTATAAATTCATCATCTAATTTATATTTATTATGATAATTATATCTATCTCTTTCAATTTTATTTTTGTATTTTGTAGCAAATTCATCTACATCGGACATTTTGTTTTATGTTATTATTATATATTATTATTTTTATCTTTAAATTAATTATTTACTTATGCATAGAATACATTCATTTTGCCATTAGTAAGTGTAGCATATCGGAGAACTTCCAACCACACGCGATTAACGGCATCACCACTAATATCAATCTTGGCGTGTAGGTCAATACCTTTACTATCTAATCGGTCATTGCCAATTAATTTAAATCCTTGCCAAAAGTTCTGACCAAGTAATTCACCATCTTGACCAAGACCCGCCAAGTCTTCAGTAGTTATACCTTCACCTTCTCCGGAGTATGCAGCACGGGAAACATAGGCGGGAGAACCTTCTGCAGAAATAAGATGATGATAATGAACTGCGGAATTTGTTACATTCTGCGGATATAGGAATTCATTATTGAAGAAAAGATTTTGGGTAAGATCACTACGCTGGTCGGTGCCACCCACTTTCTCGGGAGATACTGCTACATATGGGCCGAGAAGGTCTGTATCGGGGTTTGCTTTATTTACTTCATAACCATGGAATACTTTTGTAACTAACATACCATTACCACCAATATTACGGACGGAATTTAATGCCTGTGCTTGAGTAATGCTATTTTTGGATAGGCGATAATCAATGTATGTGAATGATAATTCCGGATTCTTTTCTCTATAATTTTCCATAAATTCACCATCATAAAATAGATAATCAGCAAAAAACTGAGTCTGTTTAATTTCAAAAGATGAACTGGTTGTCGGAGTTACACACCGAGATTTACTAGCATCACTAGTCCAATATAATTCAAGTTGAACACGGGGCATCATAAAAAGTGGTAGTTGATTTCCGGATTTAAGATAAGGGAATAAATCATTTAGTGATAGAGAGAAAGTGGATTCTTGACTATTACGGAGATGCTGTTGAACATTTAAACCTTGTTTGTATCCCGTCTTTACAACATCATCGGCAAGAACATTATATTCTAGACCATTGGCAAGACCATAGGTGGAGGCGGATCTACCCGATTCATCATCAAATACTTGTTCATATGCCATACCCCGTCCCGTCTTGAATTGTTCCCGTTCAAGATTGGATGACCCCGTAACAAACTGGGATTTACACGCCATTAACCAAGGTAGGTCTTCCGTAGAGCAAAGGGTTGTACCATCTGCAGTTTTTAAAACTGCGCGTTGAACCATTGAATATAATCCCACATTTACAAACGGGAAATTATCACCGGCAACACCATTGGATTTCATCTGAATGGTAATCTGCGAATTGGGATGGAGAAAACCTTTTGGGTTAAGTTCAAACCGACAAAAATCTTGACTAAATATAACGGGATCTAAAACATCGGTGGAAAATTGTAATGCCGAATTAACGGGCATGGATTTAATGTTGAGGAGAGCAGGGCGATTATCATTTTGCTTGGACATTTTTTATAATATAACTTTTATATTTTTTTTTTAAAAATTATTTTTAAAAATATATGTGATGATGGAAAATAATATTTGCGTTTAATTAATATAAAATAAAAATATTAAGTATGATAAATGGATGATAAATTTATATTAGATGTATGTTGTGGAGGAAAAATGATGTGGTTTGATAAAGATAATAAAAATACTTTATTTTGTGATATTAGAGAAGTTGAAAAAGGACATATTACACATTGTCCAAATTGGGAATGCAAACCCGATATAATTGCTGATTATAAAGATTTACCATTTGATAATAATTCATTTAAATTAATTGTATGGGATATACCACATATGATAAAAGAAACAAGTGGGATAATAAGTAAAAAATATGGATCTCTTGGTGATAATTGGAAAGAAGATACAAAAAAAGCATTTGATAGTATATGGAGCAAATTAGATATTCATGGAACACTTATATTCAAGTATTCGGATTTAAATATTCCGGTAAATGAAATGTTAAAATTATTTCCGGTAAAAGCATTATTTGGAACTAAATCAAAAAAGGCGGTTAATTCAACATATTGGATTGTATTTTTTAAAATAGAATAATTATGCGCGTTTATTTTTTTAAAAATAAAATATTTGTTATAATAAATGAACAAGATTGGAAGAATTTATAAAATCTCAAGTAAAAATCATTCATTAGTTTATATCGGTTCAACTAGATCCACAATCCAACAAAGATTTTATGGACATTGTAATATATTAAATAATTGTAGTTCAAGAGAATTAATTAAATGTGGTGATGCCACCATTGAATTAATTGAAGAAGTAGATAATATTGAAGATAAAGAATTAAGATTACTTGAACAAAAATATATGGATTGTAATAATTGTATAAATAAAAAGAATGCAATATATGATAAATTATCATATGATAGATTGTATCATAAAAATAGGAGAAGAAATATGAAATCAAGATGGCGAACATTATGATTCTACCATATCATCCGTATCCTTAACATATACTTTACTCATTGTATCCGTGCTATGTCCCGTAATTTTTGACATATCTTCCATTTCTTTTTTAACATCTGAAAACTTTTCCGATAATACAATTTTTCTTAATAAAGTTGTAGATATATTTTTATTCATATATTTTTTACTTGTTTTTAATAATAGTTGTGATAATGCATTACGAGTTAATGGTTTTCCGGTTGTTGATGTAAATAATACATCACCGGGTTTAATATCATTTATTTTAATATAGAATCTTAATAATTTTTCTAGATCCTTCGGAATATCAATATCAAGTTCTTTATATTTTTTACTTGTTTTGAATTGGTTCAATACAAAAAACATTTTACTTTTTTCCATAATTAAATAATTATGTTCTTTTTTTTCCGATTCACTTAATTTATTATATGATCTTTTTGTTTCAACTATCATACCCGATACATCATTTCTCATCGGTAGTCTAGTATATATATTAAATAATATATATGTTTGAATTAATACAAATTCTTTTGGTTTTAATGTATCCGCCTTTTTAAGTTTTTTTTCATTTATTTCTTTGCCCATGGTATTTATCATTTTATTTATTTCGGATAATGGTACAAAATTATCTTGTTGCTTGGATGAGATTTTACCCGTTGCATTATTATCTTCATATTGTTTATTTAATTCATCTCTTACATCTGAATATTTATCAATTAATTCTTGTTTTTTATCTAGAGCAAGTAATAATATAATAATAGCATTATAATAATTTCTTTGAGTTGTAAAATGTAATTCTTTTAATTTATTTTTTACATCATTTATTTTATTTAAAAAATCATATCCTTTGGCATCAAACATTTTTTTCAATTTTTCTAGATTACTTGAATACATTTTAATTGTAGAATCTTTTGCTTCGGGTCTAGCATCAGAAAGTAGTTTTGTCAATTCTTCTTTATTCATTTATTATATATTAAGATTTTTTTTTTAAATCTTAAAAATCTTAAAAAATTAATTATATTTTTTTAAAAAATATTCCTTCAATACAAACTAAATGTCTATTTGTATCATTAACACAATCTCGGTATGTATCATATCCATATCTCGTATTTCCAATATATCTTATCCACATTTATAATTATATATATATTAATTTAATTCTTTTAAACTTGATTGCGCTTGATTTATTAATCCACCGGGCATTGATTGAATAGCTTCTTCTTGAATAACCGGTGGTTTTGGAACCGATTTTTGTGCTTGTTGAGTTGCAGTTTTCTTCTTTTTCTCACCTTCAAAAAAGTCGCCTATATCTGATAAACCACTTCCAATTAATCCTACAGCCCCGCCTGCCAATTCTAAACCCGTTCCTATGACTGCTCCTTCCGGCCCGGCAAATCTAGTAATACTTCCGGCAAGGGTTACATCTTCACCAATCATACCGACTAAATTTCCTGCCTTTTGCCAACCATCATCACCTTCAAGATGGGGATGTTTGCTAAATATATCTTTTGCTTCATTATATGTTTGGTCAATGGCCATTGCAGCATTTAATCCAGTTCCGACAATATCTCCAAATTTAGCAACAACTTTTCCAACTCTCCCGGCAGTTTTACCAAATACTTGTCCTATACGAGATGCTCCTTCTTCGGAAGGATTCTTGAAAGCATCTTCCATTCCTTGCCGTAAATCTTCAGATGATAATTTTGGTTTCGGTTCGCTTGGTAGTGGTTCGCTTGGTGGTGGTTCGCTTGGTAGTGGTTCGCTTGGTAGTGGTTCGCTTGGTGGTGGTTCGCTTGGTGGTGGTTGTTGTGGTGTTGGTTCGCTTGGTGGTGGTGTATCGGTAAATACAGGTTCAGGTGCTTCAGTATCTCCTTGTTCTATAAATCTTTGTCTAGCACTTCTTGTATCGGGTAAATCGGGTTCAGGTTCGGGATCGGGTAAATCCGGTTCAGGTTCCGGGTCGGGTAAATCTACTTGTGGATCTTCGGGTCTTTTATCTCCAATTTGTAATCTATTTGATGGGGGTGCTCTACTTTCAATAGGGGGTTCATCAATATCAGGCATTTGAGATTCTAATACAGGGGGTCTTTCTGAAACGGGGACTGCAGTTCTAGTTGTTCCATCAGCAATAGAAAGTGGTTTTTGCGCAATAGGTTCTTCATCAACTAATTGTGAATCACCAAGTATTGCTTCATTACCCGATTGACTTCCTTCAGTCATATTAATTGTACCATTTTCCATACTACCACCATGGAATACTTTATCATCGGGTAATAAATCCGGTGCAGCTTGGTCTTTTGGCCAAAATTCATCTTCAACAAATCTTGTATTGGAGTTAAATTTACGACGGAAATTAAAATCATCTCCATATAATTGTGTGTGTTGTTCTACACTATCCATCATACTATTTATTGATTCATCACTATCCATAAAATCGGCAACTTGACTATCATCACGGGTTAAAAATGCTTCTTTCGGATATATTGTAGATTTAGTTTGTTTTATCGGTGCTTTTAATCCTTCCGTAAATTTATTTGTTTGTGCTTCAACACTTTCATTCCTTGTTTTCTCAAATTCTTGTTCCATTCTTTCTTGTTCTTCATCATCATCATCATCACCGAACCCAATATCTCGTACAACCCCCGTTGGTCTTGATGGTGGTAATCCCCCTAATCGTAATTCACTTGGATCATCATCAAATAAATCACCACCTTCAAATCTATCATCGGGTTCTTCCAATTCCGGTGCTTGTTCATCGGGTCTTCTTTGTGGTGATTGAACTCTTATACCTTCCATTTCATCCGGTTGTGGTGTCATTCTACTTCTTCGGGGTGGTGGTCTTTTACCAGTTTGCTGAATTCTATTTGGAACATCTCCCAATGGAACTTCATCGGGTTTTGGTACATCTCCCGTTTGTGTTGTAGGTTCATCATCATCAACATCTTCTTCATCTAATAAACTAGATGAAACTGATGGTTGTTCATCAACGGGTTCATCTATAGTTGATTCGGATGGTGGTGATTGTGGAGTAACACTATCATTTGGAACTGCCGTAGGTGTTCTTGGATTAGGTCTTACAGATTCAGCAGTATCTTGTCCTAGATTAGAAAAGTCTGCTGCAGCATCTTGTGATTCTTGACTAATTGAATTATATGTTTCTCTTGCCGTATCACTTACTTCATCAATACTATCTTTTGCTTTCTTTTTTAATTTATCAACTCCACTAACAAATGCTTTCTGAACTAATCCACTTACACCACCACCTTCGGCAAATGCTTTTTTTAAATCTTCAGCATCTTGTCCAGTTTCTTTTAATTTATCTAGATATTTCCCAACCTTTTCCTGCATATCCAAGGCACTATTTCTTGCTGCATAAACTCCGTGCATTGATATGGCAGCTTTACCAGCATCAATTTCCAATGTTGTATCTTCATCACTAGTATCTTTCTTTTTTAATTTATCCGTGGCATCGGATACTTGTTTAAGATATTCTAAATGGTTGGCATGGTTATATTCTTCAATAGCATCATCATCTTGGAGTGATTGTCCAGTTAAATTTCTTGCTTCACTTAAACCTTGTCGGATTCCATACATTTATAATTAAAGATATATTTATTTTATTCATCATTTATTTTATTTTTTTTGGATTCAAATGATATTTCTTCAGAATTAGATTTTGATTTAATTAATGATTTTCCACCTTCACCAATTAATGTTTCAAATCTTAAATAAAATTTAGCAGGATTTTCTTGCGCATCAATATATAAGAATGAATATGGTTGGTCATTAATTGCATAATTATAATATTCTAAAAATTTCTCTTCTGATTCAGCTAGATCACTATATTCTTCCGTAATTTTTGCCAATTCACCTTTTTTACCCGCAGATTGTTGTTTCATAATCATAATATCCGTGGCATTTGCTCTTATAATAGGACTAATGGCGCGAAATTGCTGAACTGCCACAATTATAGAGCATTCTACGTGTCTGAAACGACTAGCCAAGAAACTGATTGAATTATTCTTTTTAAAATCTTTATTAATAATATCATCAAATACTAATAAAGCAGTTGGCATATCTTCTCTATCATATTTTTTTTGTGATGCTACAAACTTATCAATGTATGAATCTTTATAACCATCTTCAACATCAAATACATCCATTAAATATTTCCCCTTTGGATCATTATAAATACTATTTGAATATATTTTTACAATATCAAAATAATCATCACCGAACATATCTTCATCTCTTAAAAGTCCAACCAATGCATTTGTCTTCCCACTACGCACACTCCCTGCCATTAATAATAGGAAAGGGGGTTGTGGAAGGTGCTTATGAATCGGAGGATATTTACTTTTATCTTCCAAATCAATAACTTTTTTAATTTTTGGCCCGGCACTCATTTTATTTATATAATATTATATATTTTTTTTTTATAATATAAACTTATATAAAAATGCCTTTAGATGAAAACAATAAAAAAATATTATATAAACCTTGGCCGAATAAAACAAAAAGTAGATACAAATATTTTGTGTATGTAAAAAAAGATGATAAAATAAAGAAGATAGGTTTTGGTGATAAAACTATGGAACAATTCAAAGATAAATTAGGATATTGGAAAAGTAAAGACCATGGAGATCCAAAGCGTAGGAAATCATTTCTTGCCCGTGCAAAAGGAATTAAAAACAAGAAAGGAGAATTGACTTGGAAAGATAAAAATAGCGCAAATTATTATTCGGTCAAATTTTTATGGTAAGTGGGTAAGTGGGTTGTAAGTGGGTTGTAAGTGGGTTCAAGATTTTAACCCACTTAACCACAAATATATTTACACACACATTTTTATTACCATTTACTATATATAATATATAATATATATAATATAATAATTGGGTAAGTGGGTTAAGTGGGTTAAAATACTAAAGTTGGATAATACAAATTATTATTTTAATGTATATGAATTTATATGGAACCCACTACCCACTAACCCACTTACTTTTTTTTAACTTAATATTGTTTTCATATATTTATGTCGGTAATGACACTATAAATATATATTTATCCAATAAAAATAAAAAACTCAAGAAAAATGAACCCACTTCACTAACCCACTAACCCACTTACCCAACTATCTATAATTTTAAATAATTAAAAGAAATCATCCCATGCTCCATTTTTACTATATACTGGCGTCTGCGGAGTTGAAACTGCGCGTTGTAATTGACTCCGTAGGTGTCTTTGTTGTGCTTCAACTTCAAGTTTATCTTTTTTTTCTTTTTTTCTTGCCTTCCTTATTTTTTCATATGACATAATAGCATTCAATGATATTTCTTCTTGATTTAATTGTGGTGATTGAGTCTGTTTTTTTTGCAATATTCTTGGTTCAGGTTCTCTGTATTCTTCTTGAGATTCGGAGATTTCGGCAGAATTCTTTGTGGGTTCAGCAACAACTTGCTTCGGTTTAGTCCTATTCCGAAGTGATTCAAGTTTTTGTTGTTTCTCAAGTTTTTCAAGATCCTTCATTTCTTTTTTCATCGCTGCATTCTTTCGCCTTGTTTCAAGTGCCTTAATTCTTGCTTGTGCCAATTGTTCCTTATGTTTATCACTCAATACTCTTTTTTTCTTTGGTTCCTTTACTTTTTTCATTTTAGGTGGTTTTACAAATATATCATCTTGTGATAATTTTGGTTCAGGTTCCGGTTCGGGTTCATTCACTTCAACTTCAAGTATTTCATCATCCTTTTCTTCTTTTAAATCTTCTTTATTGTCTTCTATATTTTTAGTTTCCATCGTTATATTCGGTAAAACATCCATTTATTATAATATATATTATTTTCTATGACTTTATTTTTTTAAATTTTTCTTATAAACTTTTGGAATATTAATTTTTAGATTTATTATATATTAAGTATTATAATTTATCCATTTTATTATTGAATAATATTAAATCTTGAAATCTTCGTATAAATACTTAAAAATAAAAATATTATCTATTATATAATAATGATTGAAAACAACGAAATAATAAAAAACAATCCAATTGAAAATAAAATAAATTCAAATAATAAAAGTATGGAAATCAAATCTAGACCCATCGGAAAATTTATTCGGATTGAAGTTGAAAAAGGATTAAATAAAGATGTAGCATGTTGGAGAATGATAGATGTTAAACGCGATGCAAATGGAAAAAAAACACCCATCGGAGATTATAATAATAGAAGTCCTGCCGAAATATTATCAATGGGTCGGGGGTCGGGTAATTCATACTCATTATATTTAAAACACATACCCAATTTATATGTTATAGATTATGATACAAAAGAAGTAGATGAAGATGAATTTTATGATATGTTAAATGAAGATTGTGTTGCAATGACCGAAACTACAAAAGGATGGCATTTTTATGTTATTATAAAGAATATGCCAACTTATAGTAATCAAATTAAAGTTTATAAAAATGAATTATATGATGTTGATTTATTACATGCTACGAATGTATGGGAAGATAGTACTAGAATTATTAAAGGAGATTTAATAGAATATGATTGGAATAATATTAAACAATATTTTAATATAGATGCTATGAATGGTAATAGAGTATCTCCCCCTGTATCTAATACATCATCACCTAGACAAAGTGATGATGAAGAATATGATGAAGACTATATCCAAATTGAAGTACCAACTATATCTGCAGATGAATTTTTAAAAAAAATCAAATCATTTATTCCTAGATATGATTATGAAGATTGGATTAAAATTGGTCTAGTATGTTTTCATACTTTTAAAGGTAATCCGGTTGGATATAAATTTTGGTATGATTATTCGCGTGGTGATCCAAACTTTAAAAATGAATCTGATTTGAAAAAAAATTGGGATTATTGGAATAAAAAAAATCATACAAAAAAAATAAGTTATAAATATTTTGATAGATTACATTTAATAGATTATCCACCTGATAATATTTATGAAGCATGGTATGGTTCCGGTGATCTTGTAATTAATATGAATAAAGAATGTATGTATTATACAAAAACCGGAGATATATTATATTATAGCAATGGTCATTATTTGCAAAATAAAACTTCAATTGCTAGAACTTTTTATAGCAAATATAAGTTTGAAATTCTTGATGGTAAAAAAACTATTAAAATAAATCCATTTGATATTTGGTTAGAAGCGAAAGACCGCCAAGATGTTGATACAATTGTATTTAATCCAAGAAATAATCATCCTAAAAATCAATTTAATATATGGACTAAATATGATTATGAAAAAACGGGTGAATGTCAGATTGAAAAAATACAACCATTTCTCAACCATATTAAAAATATTTGGGCAAATAAAAATGAAGATACTTATAATTATATATTAAATTATTTCGCAAGAATGTTACAAACTCCATGGAATAAAAATAATATATGTTTAGTATTACATAGTATTGAAGGGGTTGGAAAATCATTAATATTAAATTTAATTGCTAAAATTATCGGTGATAAATATTATTATTCAACAAGTTCATTAAAACATATTATCGGAGATTTTAATAAAGATGCAGAAGGTAAAATTCTAGTAAATCTTAATGAAACAAATTGGGGTGGAAATGTAAAAGATGTGGGAGCAATGAAAGAGTTCATCACGGATGATACTATTGTTATTAATAAAAAAGGTAAGGATTCATATATGATAAAAAATTATGCAAATACAATTATAACAACCAATGAAGATTGGATTGTAAAGGTAGATAAAAATGATAGGAGATTTAATTTATTAGAATGTAGTTCCGATAAATATGATAAAGAATATTATAATCAAATCGCGAATACGGATATACAAGAGTTGGCGAACTTTTTTTATACGCGTGATATTACAAACTATGATAGTAGAAATTTTAAAAAGAGTGAATTACATACCGACCAAATATTAAAAAATCTTACAAGTGTAGAAATGTTTTATGGAAATTTAATTAATAGAGAAATTGATTATGAGTTTGAATTAACCGAGAAAATACCCAAGACAATCATATATGATTTATATGTATCTACACTTCCTAAATGTGAAAGGCAAAAGTCCCTTAATATATTTTGGAAGGATATGAAAAAGATAAGTAAGCAAATTGAATTATTCAATGCAAACAAATCTTGCAAACCTAGTTTTATGATAAATAATATGGATGAAGCAATTAAGGATTGGAATATATTAATTGGTAAGGAATAATTTATTTAATCTGATTATCAGCATAGAATGTTGGATTTTTTTTTTTGAATCGTTCTTTACGATCTATTTTTTGTTGGCGCATTTTAATTTGCCTATTTCTTCTAGCTTCAAATATTTGCTCTTGGGTATATTTTTTAGTTTTTTGATCGGGCATTACATCAAATTGTAGTGGTATTGAAACAAGTGGATCATCACTCATGGGGACAACTTTTTTCATTGGCATCTTTATAATATAATTGTTATTTTTATTTTAAGATTGAAATTTTAAAAATAAAGATTTTCAAATTTTAATATATATTATAATATAAAAAATGTCTCTTGTTGTTTGCTCAAATATTAAAGATGAAGTATCTTATAATCCAAAAGATATTAATTCTGCTCCGTACCGATTTCATAACTCATTGAAACAAACTTTTAAAATTCCTAAAAATTCGGAAGTTGCAGTTCAATCCGTAAAAATAAATAAATCATCTAGTTATAATATATCTCGGAATGATAAATGGTATGAGTATTGGGGGCCGGAATTATTAACTTTAAAAAGAAATTCCAAAAATACACCATATCGCCCTATTTCTTGTTTTCCTAAAATTGTTGGTGATTTACCATCTGAAAGTGTTGGACTAAATGATTTTATCCAAAGAATTGAAGATGCTATTAATGTTGGTATTCCACATCCCGATTATTATGGTCTCCAAACTCTTGGCATTAATATTGATGCTACAACTAATGATTTCCTAGGATATAAAATTGGAAATCAAGCAAGTTCGGTTCTTGCCACGGAACAAAAATTTGCTACAAAATTTAATGCAGTTGATAATTGGTCAGCAGTATGGGATCAGTCTGATGATGCTTTAACATTTGTTCCTGGAGTATCCGGGGGAGCAGACCCGGTAATTAAAAGAACGGCACCCTTGTCTTCAAAGGCCGATAGTAGTCAGAATACGCTTGAACTTCGTAATATGCCATTAAGTCATAAACGGGGTGAAGTTACATTTGATTTAACTAGAATGATGGATGCAGGAGCAAAAACTTTCCAAAATACTTGGCAGATTGGTTTAGTTCGGGAGATTGATAGAAACCCTACATATGCACAAGGTAATTCAGCATATGGAGATCCAATAAATTTTGATGAAAGATTTTCAACTGGATTCATTCAAGATGGAGCAACCGATTTCGGAGATTTCTTTTTTGATATAGTTGTATCTTGTGAAGGTGTCGTATCGGGTGGCCCGAAAAAATTAAAAGTCCATCATGCTACATCTAATGAAGAATTAATTGGTGATGATGCTTTATCAATTTCTCTACAAGAAATAGATTATTATAGTTGGTCGGGGGCACCTACGGAATGGGCTTCTGATAGATATGATATTCGTAATAATCCATTAGAATTAGATAGATTAACTTTTAGAGTTGAAAATGAAATTGTAAGTATTATAGCAAGTTTAGCCAATTCAACCGGAGTTGTGGCACCAACTCCATTTGTTCGGGCGGAAGTTGTATTAACATCTTTTCATCAAAAATCATTGGGAGCAACTAAACCAAATTATCCAATTCCAATGGGTCAATTACAATGGGATTTATATCCTAGATTAATTATAAATGGTTTAGCAGATGGTTCAACTGCACGAGAAGTTTCAGTCCTTTCATATAAAACAAATCCCGAATCTACATATAATAATTATGCTTTTAATAATCCCGATAATTCTTATACTACTAGATTGGGAAGAACTGGACAACAAGCTGAATATATGGAATTAAATCGGAGAGCACAATATTTATTCCGTGGAGCCGGGTTTGCCGATACTTATGTTTATCAAGGTCTAACTTATGATGACCCTGCCACTCCAACAACTATAAGTGCTTGGAAAAATCCGGTTGCTGCATCACCCCAACCGGCAACTGAAGATAGAAATTTACAATTAGTATTATCTAGTGCTACACTTTATTATGAAGATACACAAGGTGCCAACTTATCTGCTAGATTAGGATTTGAAGAAGATCCAATATTAGTAAATACTTATAATGGAAAAGTTGATGGAACCGATCCATTATTATATAATTTCTTATCTTCTGAACTTCCATCGGCACACCAAACTAAAAGTTTATTTGTAAGATTAGATAATTTTACACAACAATCATTAAATGCTGGAGTTGGGCGACCATCTAAAATACTATATCATATTCCTAGGTTTGATGATTCCGGACGAGATCACGGAACTGGATTATTCTTTGAACCATCTGAAAGAACTTATGTTAAATTAAATAATTCAAATGATTTATATTTGAATGAACTCCAATTGAGTATTGCAAATGATGATGAAAGACTAGCAGTTGATTTAGTTGGCAAAACAATTATATGTCTTCATTTCAAACAAATAAATGGATAAATTATTTAAGTTTATTTTATTATTTTTTTTTATATCTCATTATATAATAAAATGTCAGAATATAGTGATATAACATTAATAGAATGTAATCGGGGACAATCTATAGAAAAACAATCTAATAATGAATCTGAACCCGGAGTTTTTACATGTAGATTGGGTGAAGCATTAGATTTACAACCCGGAGACCAAGTAAATGTAGAGAATGCTTTTGTAAGTGCCTTGGGATGTGGGGGGCAAAATATACAATTCAAAGGAACACCAATATTAGATTCAATTGGAAATCAACTTGAACAATCTTTTGAAGTAACTAATTTAGATATTACATATGATCCTACATCAACAATAATCGGGCATAAAATAATTATTAATGCTAGTAATTCAACAATTAAAAAAAAATTAGTTGATAATAAAACTCATTTTGTCCAACAATATTATAAAAATAATAACGGAGAAAATATGATGTATCTTCCAAGAAGATTCGGATTGAGATTAAATAAAGCATCACCCGAAACTATTAATAATGCTGAGAGTGACCGACCTGATCCATCATATTCCGAGTTTTTTCCTAGGGGACAATTTGATGAAGTAACACAAGACCCTAATACTTATAATCCTGCTACGACTGAAGCACAAGGCCCGGGACAATACACATTATTTAATAGTGTGGATAGTTCATATACGGGGAAACCCGAATTAAACCCCACTAAAGATACACTGAATTTCAGTCCAACTGGATTTCCGGTAATTGCTGTATCTGAAGAATATAAAGTTGCAGAAGTAGATTATATGTATTATCAACAAAAAAATGATCCAACATATTATCATGATACTGGTGGTATTCAAACATATTTTAAACCAAGAACCGATAATAAAAGATTTACATTATTTATCCGAGATAAAACTTTTAAAATTCCAACTGATACAAATGCTAGAACTAATTTGGATTATGTAAATAGTAATTATGGATTTAGTCCTACACTTGCTCCATATTTTATTTATAATGAATTAAAAGAATTAACATTACCCGTTGGATATAATTCACCCGAATCAATTGAACAAAGTTTAACCGAGCAAATACAATCAACTAAAAGATTTGAATACCTAGGAGCAAATGATGATGAAACATATGTTGTAGAACAACCGGAACTATTTAAATTAGTCGGTGAAAATGTTATTAGTACTACCCAAACTGAAACTTATATGCCAATTGAATCGGGCGGAGCATTTCATAATGACCATTTAAATTGGAGAGCAATTGAAAGATTCAAAGATGGCGGGACACTTTCAGATTTAACATATGCACAAGCATTAACATGGTGGAATTCTCATCAATATATTATGGTTAAAAGACCCGAATTATTTATTAAAGGTAGATTATTAAATGATTGGAGTGGTAGATTATTTGATAGTGGAGCATTTAATTTAATACAAAATGATTTAGTATATGAAGCAATAACAATGGCCACTCCACTTATAACTAATATGGATTTTACCATTCCCAATTTAAAATTATTACGAGATTTATTTAAGGCACAAGAACCATATATGTCGGAATTGGCAAAACCATTTAATGTAATTGATGAGAATTATAAAAATCAAAGATTCCTTCATATGAATTCATATCCCGATAATATAAATGATTTGGGTGTCCCATATAACTTTTTGGGAAGTGATGGATTTTATGCAAATACTGATAAAGCATGGTTAGATCCTGCGTGGCATACAACCACTATGCCCCTATTTTTTAGATATAATAAAAGTGATGAAGATTATGATATAGCAGTTGAACATTCATCTAATTTTACAAAAAATACTAAATTAACATATGGTTTTGCATCAAGAAGTGATGGAAATAAAATATGTTTATATCCTGGATTAATTGGATCTACACTTACTGGATGGCGTCCCGAATTATTTGTTAAGAATTCAGTTATTAATCCTGGTGGGGATCATCAAATAATGGCAAATAGTGTAAGAATTGGATGGGATTATCATGCTACATCATATGGTAATGTAATTATGGCGGGATTAAATGGATTGGGAGCAACATTACCTAATTCTGTGATTAGTACTCAAATACCATATGTATATCATACTTCGGATAGTCTTTGGAGATTAAGTGAATCTATGTCAGTAAGAAATTCAGTTTCTACATATGGTAAATTTATATCGGGGGCAGATTTTGGAGATGCTGATTCAATAAGAGATTATAAAAATCCATTGGATAAATTTAATTTAATAGAACATCTGAATATGTTTTATATTGGGGCAAATAACCCAACTATATTTTTTGATAATATATCGGGTCATTTTGGTTTTAAAAATTTACATACTGCAGAAAACACCGGACAAGAAGTTAATGCCGGTTCTATAATTATGTCCAATGATGATGTTACTGAACAAAATCCATTACAAGTGGTTCCCACATCAGATACTGCCGGTCAAGAATGTTATAAAATAAATAAAAGATTTAATTATGTAGATTATTCACCCGATTTAAAACCATATAATTATAAACTACAAGGATTAATGATGGCAACCGATATTAATCCAACAACCCCTGGAGTTACGCCTCCTGCCGATACTGGTGGTATTGAAATAAGTAAAAATAGGGCACCTGAAACAATATATCCTGCAAATCCTAATGTAGAATTGGGAGTAGTATTTGATTCTCATAGTGGGGTATATTGGGATATAGGTGGAACATGTCCCGAAGAACAATTTGAAAAATCATTTTGGGGTATTCTTGGATTTAGTTATGAACAATATAATCCAAGCAGTATAACATTGGATAATGGAAGACAATCAAGAGTCGGAACCAAAAATATGTTTAATTTAGAATTAGCAACTACTAATTGTCAAGTTGTTACAACTGAATTAAAACAATATCCAATGAATATATGGGGTAATAATAAATATAGTTGTCAATTAGATACTCCAACTATACAACAATGGGTTCCAACTGGAACCACCAATTCTACCGGTTGGGTTGTTCCTAATTTTAAGTGTGATGACCCTATTCCAAAAGTATTAGCATTATCATATACTCCTGCGATTGTGGAACAAACACAATCCATAGAATTACGAGCAAAGAACTTACCCAAATTAATGACAAGACCATATTATACAATCCGTAGTAATATTATAGATTCAAGTAGATATATTGGTGGATTAAAAGGTGGAAATAGAATGCCTATAGTTGCTATATGTGATAAATTAAATGGTAATAAAGATTATTTTTTCACTGATGCTGCAGGATTACAATTTATGATTACACATCCAATCTCAATCACCGATGTAAGTATATCAATTCATGACCCCGATGGATCTAGTGCTGTTATAAATGATAATAGTTCAATTATATTTAGAGTATCAAGAAATAAAAATACAAATAGATTTAATATACTTCAACAAATTATGGCAGAACAACAAAAAAAATAAATTGTAAATTACAACATTTAAAATCTTAAAATTAAAATATAAATAATATATAATATGAATTTACAAGAAAAAATAAATAATTATGAAAAAACATTTCCTAACTATCCCCCATCATTATTTATAAGTGATAATACAATTTTAGGATTATGGGTCATGGGTAATAATTATACTACTAAAACCGATTTATATGGAGCTTATCCTTATGGATATTTAAAAAGAATATATGCATTATTTCCATTTGTTCCTAATGAAACATTACATTTATTTAGTGGTTCTCTTCCAAATAGTAATGAATATGATAAAGTAGATTATAATACTGGATTTGATGCTCATACTTTTTCACAAGAACTTCCACATAATATATATTCTCTTATACTTGCAGATCCACCTTATTCTGTTGAAGATTGTGATAGATATGGTTGTTGTATGGTTAAAAGAAATGTTGTATTTAAACAATGTTATAATGTAATGAAAGAAGGCGGAATATTAGTATGGTTAGACCAAGTCCTCCCTCAATATAAAAAAACAGAATGGGACATTGTGGGAAGAATTGGAATGGTTAAATCTACTAATCATAGATTTAGAGTAATTACTATTTTTAAAAAATTGTAAATTACAACAAAAAAATAAAATATATATAATTATATAATGGCAACTTTCCGAGAGAAATATAATAAAAAATATAAATATGAAAAAGATGCAAATCATTCCATATCGGATATATCCAAAAAAACTAATATACAAAAAAAGATATTACAAGATGTATATAATCGCGGAGTTGGTGCGCATAAAAATAATATCGGTTCGGTTCGTAATGTTCAAGGGGTCAAAGGTGGCCCGGGAAAAAAGATGTCAAAAGAACAATGGGGATTTGGACGGATATATAGTTTTGTCATGGGTGGCAAAACTCAAAAAACAACTGATAAAGATTTATGGAATAAACATTTAATGAAAGAACATTCAAAACATCATACACCCGAACATATTAAAATTATGAATAAAGAAATGAAAGATGGTAAATCATTTTCACAAGCACATAAAATTGCAATGAAGAATGATTCAAAAATGAAATCTGTTCCAAAGAAATCTACATATTAATTATTTTTTAAAATTATTTTTTAAATCAAATTTAAATATATATTTAAGTTATAAAAATGTCTATGCGCTATGTTCAGATTGCCTGTTCCAATAAACCTTCGGATAATAAAGTATCCAACCATAAAGGAATTTCTGAAATGATTTTTCAGATTCCGGAAATGGATGCCTTTGTTGATCCTAAATCTATTCGCCTATGTGGTTCCATCCGTTGTTACAAGGATGATACTCTAGCAAGTTTAGCCGGTTCTAAAATGATGATGGATGCGCGCCTTGGTGTTTATTCCGTTATTAATATGGTTACTACATCTAGTCTCCGTCATCAGACCACCATAGAGCAGACTCGTAATTTTAATCGTATGATGAGTAGTATATTACCACTTTCAAATTCTCTCGG
>Ga0181380_1000386_pt1 | contig 20204 bp, 24 predicted proteins | sample 3SPOviralmetaG_FD_130116 | JGI IMG/M metagenome (GOLD analysis project Ga0181380, IMG submission 130116) | Marine viral communities from the oligotrophic San Pedro Time Series (SPOT) site, San Pedro Channel, CA, USA - 3 SPOT_SRF_2009-08-19 | ecosystem: Environmental > Aquatic > Marine > Strait... | reverse complement strand
TTTAGGGTAAACACTAAGACATGGCGCAACAAACAATGCGCCATTGCTTATTGTAGAATACTACAAAACAGATGGGCAAACGAAAAGTTTCAAATAAAAGCCATAAAAACCACAAAGAGTGATAAATAAGTATGTAACAACAAAGTTATTTGGCAACAGAGGTTATTATGACAAAGAAAAGAAAATCACAAAAACAAAGAAAACGTTATCAACGTTATGTTCAAAAAGGCACTATAAGAACCAGTGGTAAAAAAGAACATGCTACAGGTTGGCTTAATCATTATATAAGTGTAACAGATCCACTTTTAACAGCAGTTATGCCACATGAGTTAGACAGTTGGTTAGATGTAGAACATTTTGTTATACCATACACATACGACAAAAACAACAAAGATGAACTGTTTGTAAACTTTACTAAAGGCGATGCCGCATATATAGAATATTGGCTCACAAGATTGGAAAATGAAATATGCCACAAACATATACAATACGCAGGACAAATGTTTAATCACATGCTACAACCTGTTAATCATTACAGCACACATGAAGCAGTAGGAACAGCAAACAGCACACTCACAATGATAAGTGGTTTACGCATTAACTTTTTGCGTAACGGTGAAGATCCAAAGTATCTTAAAAGCCAACTTAAAATGATAGAGCATGTTTTTTGGATGAGTTGGTTTTTCCTAAAAGGTTACAACGACATACTTACAGATCAAGACATAGGATTTAAAAAAAGCAATGGTAAAGCAAATCCGCCATTGTATCCTGTTCATTTTATAGAGTATTCAAAAACTTTAGCAGATGAAACATTGTTTGAAAGTGATAACACAATAATAACATTATGAAAAAAGGTGAAAAGAAAGTAACATTACAAGACGGCACTAAGATTACTTTATTTGAACACAAATGGGGTATAAGTGCTATTGAGTTAGCCAAGTTAGAATCAGTAACCCCCGATGCTATTCACATGAGAGTTATGCGTTTTGGTAATCCTTTTCAACGTCGTAACAAAGAAACTTTTTATGAAAAAAAATATGGCAAAACAGTAATGGCCATAGCCATGGAGTTAGGTTTACATCCTATCACGGTTGCTAACAGAGAAAACAAATATGGTGATGTTTACCATGAACCCGAGGCTTTTATAGGCAAATATCAACGTGGTAAACAGACAGCACCAAAACATTGGACCGAAAGCAGAACTACAAGAAGTTTAGCCACATACTTCAAACTGGACGATTTAAAATAAAAACAATAGGAATAATAATGGATCAATACGAATATCTAAAACAAGTCACACCAAAAGAATACAAACATGGTTTAAACCCTGCTCAACAACTAACAGTTATATTAGACACAGCCACTCAGTTAGGGTTCTGCTATACTAACCATGGTAACATACGCACAGAACTGTTTATAGAAGACCCTGTGGGCATTAATAAACGTGAACCTTTCTTTGTGATATACAACAACGCGGCTCGACCTACATGTAATAATGGCCACTTTATGTTAAACAAATACATTAAAGAAGTTTGGTCGGAGGCTATAGAGTTTGAATGTGGTTTTCGCAAGCCTACCGATGCTTGGTATAAGCAACGTAATGCTGAAAGAGTTCAGTTACCAATACAACCTATTGAGATACATCAAGAAAGTATAAACACCGACGCCAGTGATCTAAATGCTGTTAAAAAAACTTTAGGTTTATGGTATAAACTAATGAACTACGACTGGGACGGTAAACTTTTAGACGGCAGTATAAAAGGGTAGTTACTCCTTTAATAGACTACCCTTTGCCGCACCTACCAGTTACTCCTACCCTACTGATCCTTTTCACTATCCCATAACACAATGTAGTCCTCGTGTATTTCACGTATACCACCATTGCTAAGATAGTTATATATTTGTTTGCCGTATTTTTGACTAAGCATATATCTTCTATATACTATACTGTTATTTTGTTTTGCTAACTGTTGTTGATATTTACTTAACAACAACCAATCTGTTTGAAACTTCATAAACATTTCTACACCTTTATGGTCACGTGGATTAGTCATCTTTTTTATCCTTGTTGCCCCATATTCTATCCCAACCGCTTTCATATGCGTCATCATTAGCACCTCTACGAGCACTACCTTTTCCGCCATGTGTTTGACCCGGCTTAGGCTTAAATCCTTCGCTGATGTCTCTTGCGGCTCTTAGTGTAGGGTCACGATTAATAATCTTTTCGTTCTTTACCCAGTTTTTATCTTTTTTATCTGTCATAACATTCTTCCTGTGCTTCTACGTGTATCTCTATATATCTCCGGCTCTGCGCCGCGGATTGGATATGTTCTCTGTATATAATAACCTAAAGCATCTGTAATATGGTCGTATCCACTGTTTTTGTCCGGCTGACGTGTGCCTTCTTTATAAGTCATTTTTATTAGGCCTTCTCGTAACTGTTTACATTTTGGTGTTATAAACAGTTGACGTTCGCCCAAGTTGTTACATAATCTTGCGTTTACACTACTTATCCTCTCTGCTACTGGCGGATTACTTTTACCAGTAACCAGTTTAAAACCGTGTTGTTGTAGTATAAGGTGATCACTCATGCCTGTGCTGTTAGTTGTTCTGCGTAAACCTGTGGCATCGGGGTATACAAATACTGGTCTGTTACCGTATCTGCGTTTTATTTCCTGTGCCATTTCGTTTGTGTTTGAACTGTATATGGTGATTTCATCTATACACCATGTGTTACCTTCTCTGTCCTCTACACACACCACAGCACGCATTGGATCTATGTTAAAGTCCATACCTACATGTATTGGTGTAACATTGCTTAAATGACTGGGTGCTGGTAGCACGTTATCTTCAGTAAATGAATAATAACACACACCCATATAACTCACAAACTGGCTTAAATATTCCTGTTCAAATGTTCTTTCATCTAAGTCTCTTTTGGCGGCTTCTATTTCTGCTAACGGCACATTGCCACCTTCTAATGTGGTAAACTGCCAACTTTGCCAGTCTGTTTCACCACTTAAACTGTATAAGTCATAAAACCAGTTTCTGCCTTTAGGTGAGCCGATGAATAGTGCTGATCCCTGTGTATCACTTAGTGTAGGTCTTAATATTTGATGCCATGTTTCTTCATGAATATCAGCACACTCATCTAACACAATAAAGTTGTATTTGGCACCACGTAATGCTTCTCTGTTATCAGCACTACGAATAAAAATAACTGAACCGTTTTTAAGTCTTATGTTTAGATCGCTTTCGTTTACTTTGTCTATCCATTTAACAGCATATAGACGATTTTTAAGTTCGTCCCATATGACTTGTTTTGCTTGTCTATAAGTTGGTGCTACATACAGACACTTGGAGTTAGGAAAACGTGAAAACTTAGCAAGTTCATTTATACTTAAAAAACTTTTACCAAATCGACGTCCAGCCGCTACAACACGAAAACGACTTTCATGATCGCTTACAGTTTTTTGCGGTGGTGTCAGTTTCACTACTGAGGTTTATTGAGTTCGCTACCGTATCCAATAATAATAGTTAAGACTGTTAGAGGTGTAAACCATGGATTTAACATACCTAACATCTGTCCCCACATTAGACTTAGTCCAGTAAGACTCATTGTGTTTATATATCTTGTTTTTTCTTCCGAGAAGTTCATCTTCATATCTATATCTCCTTAAAGTTGCGTTACAGTAGTATTTATCAGTTTCTTGTGTTTTTCCACAAAATAGAGGTTGACGCAGATAAAAAAGATGTTATAGTATACATACGTTAGCAATAAAGCAAAACGTATATTAAAGGAAAGAAAAATGGCGACATTAACTTTTGACAACGAAGTCTTAAAAATCGTAAAAGAGAAGAAAACTGTTACTCATGAAGTAATAGATCAAAATAAAACTATAGACGCATTAGTAGATGCGGGATATACATACTGTATAGAAGTCGAATATAATACTGACGAACAACGTGATTTATTCGAATATAGTTTTATTCCGTTAACTAAAGAGCAAACAGCAGAATATATAGAAGATTGTGCTGTAATGAATGTATGTCCAAATGCTGGCATTGGAGATCAAGCAATGGTCGATAGTGAGGAGTTTGCTATAGAAAAGCAAATAAAATGGATGAAAGACAATGCTTTAGCATTAGAACCTACTCTTAAAATAACAAAAGATTTGTTTCGTTTTGGCGGAGTATATACTTTAGCAGAAATGAAAGAGCAAATCAACTATATAGAAGTTGCTTAACATATTCTATAACTATAAAGCACACTCTTTAGTGTGCTTTTTTTTGACCGATAGCGAGGTTGACGCAGATAAAAAATGTAGTATACTATATGTATATTTTAAATAAAGGAGTTAATAAAATATGGAAAAAATGACAAATGAAGAATATAAAGAATATAAGGCAAATAGAGCATCTATATCCGATATAAAAAGAGAAATACTCACAACTATCGATATATTAGAAAAAAATGGATGGCGCAAAAAGAAATATAGTAAACCGCAGTTACATGCGTTGCTTACATATCAAAATAAACTCGCCGGGGTTACATTATGTAGGGTGAAGTGTGCGATATTGGAGATGGAAGCCGAAAATGTTATACACATACAAAGATATGAAAATGCGACAAACCCAAAAGTTAGACGCAAAATGAAATATTTTACAATAATCTAAGGTTGACACAGATTAAAAGTATAGTATACTATATGTATATTTTAAATAAAGGAGATAAAATATGTTTATATTAAATGTTAAAGGATGGGGAGACAGAGAAGATCAATACTATCCAGTAAGTAAAGGCGACAACATAGAGCAACTGAAAGCAGATAGTTTTGCTCACTTCGATATGGAGATCGATTATTATATTACTGATCCAAAAGTTATAGTAGAAGAAGATGGCAAACAATGGATTGCCGAAGAAGTAATAGAAGAGGGCATAGTTAACGAAGGAGTGTTTGCTTAAAAAGTTATAGACCAAGGGCCTCATTCTTCCGTGTAGGTCTGTTAATGAGAGTTTGATCCACTCGAGAAGTCAAAAACGGATCATTGTATTAAGAAGGCGCTTTTGTAGACATTAGGCGCCTTCCTCCTTTTATGACTTTAAGTTCTTATCTACCCAACTGCTAATCCCCGGATATCCCCACAATGCCATTGCTAATATAACGCCACCGTCTTTGATAGTCTTACCTTGTGACCTTGCTTTTTGATAGTTGGGTTTGTGTCTTGCTATAAAACTCTTAATGCGTTTTAGTGTTTCCTGTGATAGGTTCTCACCTTTTGCTAACTGATTTGCTCTTGCTAAGCCGACTGATGTGCCGGCTTGTTTGCTTTTGGGTAGTGTCTTACGAACTTCTAAGGCTCTACGTGCTGTTTGACGCACGTTTGCTGGTGCTACTGGCATTATACAATAATACCTATAACAAAACCTGCTATAACACCTGCTAAAGCATAGTAATACGCCATATGACGCTCACTGAGTTCGAATCTGTCTTTTATAGTGTAATACACTTGTTTATTCTTCCATTTCATTTGTTGTCTCCTCATTCCATGGTAATACGTCACTGTCCGATCCTTTTACTGGAGAATCAGTCATGTCCAGCCATTGCTTCGAGAGCCAAATCATCATGACTCTGTCACCATTGAGTGCTGTTTCCAACATTTTTTGACGTAGTTTTTGTTTCGTTTTCTGTCGTGCTTTTGTGTATAAGTCGCGAAAGTTGTCTCGGAGTGTGCTCTCCGGCACTGAATAATACTCGCTAAAGTCTTTCCATGTTGAGAACAAGCATGCCATTTGATAGAACTCTTGCTCGGGGATGACTGTTTTTGCTCTGCCTACTATTCTGCCTGTGACTGTTTTTTCGCCGTATTTTATTTTAGTAACTTGATATGGCTTATGCTGTTCGGCATATTCTGTCAAGTTGTCTGTGGGTTTTTCATGTTCATTTGACATAGATGTCTCCTGTAATCAGTTTAAACTGTATGCTTGTATATTTATCCTATTTGACTGTTTTTAAACTCTGTATACGCCATCCTGCGGCTGTTTTGGTGTATAGTTTACGTTTAGTGCCACATAATACACGTTTGTCTTCTATGATAACATATGGACGTTGTTCCATGGGTTTTGTTTCCAATAACCACTTTAATGTGGCATTTTGTTGTCTGCTAAAAGGTTCTGTTAAACTTCTTGCCCAATGTTGATGTTGCTCTGCTATACCACTTGTGCTGAAACGAGGTATACTGGGTATGTATTTTTCATTACTCATAGTTACTCCTACAGTATCTATTTACACTCCACAGCAGGATTATAGTGTTTTATGTGGTATCATATACTTATTATTAATGTGCGAACTACGTTCACACAAAACAAACAGCAAACACTCGTTAACACTCGTGTAGTTGCTTGTTTGTTTGTTCTCTCGAACCTTATTAGAACTTATTATGTAGATATTTCAGTCAAGAAAACACTATTGAAGTGTCTTCCTGCTGTCTCATTATGTGAGTATCACAGCCTGTTCAAACAATAGGTATTTTATTTTTATACATACTACGCAATGGACTTTGACCTTTTCCAACCTACATCAACAACACATTATAAATGTGCCTTATAATCTCGTGTAACTATTATAAGTGTTTATGCGTATGCGTATGTTTGCGACATAACAGAAAGATGTCTTACATTACTACATTGAGCAGGAGTGTGCTTGTAGTTTTGTTTCTCATGTGTAGTTACCGAAATCACTACTTTTGCCATGGTCCTTATATCCGACGGACAAGTCTTATGTTCTGTTTGTTTTAGGGTTCTGTGTTATGCCATGTATGCCTTAATCAAAAAGTATTTATACAAATGACGTCAAATGTTACAGTTTTTTTAGTTTTTGCCCGTTGACAGTTTTGCGATCTGTAGTATAATAGTTGTATGTTTAGCAATAAAGCAAAGACATATTTAAAGGAAAATAAAATGGCAACATTTGAAAACGACAGTAAAGTCTCAAAAATCAATGGAAAGGAGATTCTTGTTTCTACGAGTAATGAGACTCAAAATCTAACTGCTGAGGAATGGAGTGAAAGAGGTTTTTCAACAGAACCTATGATCGATATTGATCAGTTATGTAAAGATAATAATATCAATAAAGGTATTATACCTTTAACTGAAGAGGCAGACGTATGTGAGTTTGACATATATGAGTTTGATAATCTAAGTAGTAGTGTATATGAGTATATACCTGTAACTGATGAACAGGCTAAGGAATATTTTACACTTGAAGAAGACGCCGGAGAAAGTGATACTACTGCTAAATGGAAAAAAGTAGATGAATGGTTAGAATCTACTATGTATAAAAATGCTGTAGCATTTGGTATGGCTAAAGAGGGTCAACTTATAACACCATGTTATAAAGATTATCCTTTAACATTAGTTCCACTAAAAACAGTATTTGAATAAACGTAACCTCTCTGCGTTAGGCGTCGCAAGGCGCCTTTTTTTATGGGTAAAGTTTGCTGTTAGCAGTTAATGGCTACATTATGATGTTAATACTAAGTATTAGGATCTTCTACCAACAGCAAAGGGGTGTAGCAAAACTTTATGAACGAATCTATAACCGGTTGATTAGTGGATTCTCGTTTGGCAACTTTATCATTATGATCCAAGTATGTGATTAGGCATAACTTAGTGGAATGAGTTTTGCTACAGTAAGTATTTATCTATTATAAGTGATTTATCACTTTATAATGGGCAGTCAGCAAAAAACACACCGAAGTGTGCTTTTCACTTTTTTTAGGAAAATCTACTATGCCACTTAAAGTGTCATGTAAATAAAATGGCACATTATTTGAACTTTGGTCAGTTCCTTTATGTGCTGTAACTGGTTCTCTTTCATCGTCGGAGACCAATCGTCAGTTGTTAGTGAAGTATGCTCGATAAAACATACTATACCAGTTACATTATATATTTATCTGTTTTTGTGTTTTTTGCGGATTTATGTGAACATTAGACTTGCGAATAATGTTACAAATGTGGTAAACGTAAGTGCCATTATCATCCATATTCTGTTATCCAGTCTGTCTAATCTGTCAGTGAAAAATGTTCTGTTTTCTTTTACTGCTTTGCCAAGTTCTGTTACACGAGCATGAAGTTGTTTGTGTTCTTTACAGTTGTGATCAATAAACGTTTTAAGTTCATCATGGACTTGTTTTGTGGTGATTCTACTCATTTTATTCTTCAAAATCAGTAATGGCTTTTTCTATATCTGCTTCTGTTTTTAATGTGTCATCACATATTTTGTCAAACATACTGTTAAAGTAGTGTTGGCCACTGTGATTATCTGTCAAATACTGTAATAGTTCTGCGTTAATCGTCATTGTGTTCTCCGAATAGTTTTTCTCTTAGGTCATTTAAAACCTTTTTGTCTTGTTGTATTATAACTGGCACATCGGTGCTGTTACCGTCTCCGCTGTCTGCTTTTGGATGACTCCATAGAAACTCACTGTTAGGTCTGTATGCGTTCATCTCTGTAACTCTTTTATCAAGTTCTTTAGGTGTAGCATTGTTAAAAACATAAACAAATGCTTCGTAATCTGTGCTGTCAAAAGTGCCGCTGATAGTTTTCATTGTTTTATGTGGTGATTTCCACACTAATATTTTATCATTCATAAAAGCCTTGTAACTCCATGGGCAAACACTCTGTATACGAGCATAATAATCTGCCCAATCAACCTCTTTTACGTCCACCTTTCTTTTTCTTCTTCTTTTTCATATATGGATTTGCTTTCGCTGTTCCTCTGCTTCTTTTTGGCATATTTTTCTCCTTATGCGTAACTTCTTACTAATATTTTTACAACACCGCTACCGCCATTGTAACCTGCGCCGCCACCGCTACCTGTGACACTTTGCCCTTCGCCGGCGTTTTGTGATGTTCCGTTTACAAAGTTGCCTCTGCCGTAACCTCCGCCACCTTGGCCGCCACTACCGCCACTACCACTTGATGTAGATTGGTTATCACCACCCCCGCCACCGCCGGCATAGTAGTTACCATCTACCCATTGAAGACCATCTCCGCCGTTGCCACCACTGGCTGACGCACCTGCTCCACCACCACCTCCACCGAGGCTGTTTACTACAGCATTTGTGCCGCTGTTTCCTTTTCCGTTACTGTTACTTATGTTTGATGTAGCACCTGTGGTGACTCTATTGGAATACGCCATCCCTCCGCCACCACTACCACCTTGTAGGCCAGCACCACCACCGCCTCCTTTGACAGTTAAACTGCCTACTACAGTATCATAACCATTTTGGGCATCAACACTACTTTGTCTTGCTTCTCCGCCTCTGCCTACTGTTATTGATATTGTGCCGCCTGTGTAATCGCCGTTTAGATCCCATGTATAAAATGTTTCGTCGAGGTATTCGCCGGCACCTCCACCACCACCTTTACGACCAGCAGGATTAGTGATAATATCTCTGTCATCACCTCCACTACCGCCACCACCTACTGCTAATACTCTAATAATCCCCGGCTCATTAACAGTAAATGTTTGTGTGCTGTTGACATTGTCAAAAGTATGTATAGTGTAGTTTGCTCCATCTATAGTTACAGTTGAAGTAGAGTTACCTCCACTTGTTTCTGCCCATTGCGAAGCACCTGCGATAAATCCTTGCCTTGCCGCAAATGGCATTATACAAATCCTCTGCCTAAACTTGCGAAGTATGTTGTGCCATCATAGAAGAAACTTATAACATCAATGGCATTACCTGCCGTGCTAAGTGTTTTCTGTCCACCCGCCCATTTTATGTCACTGCCTGCTGTTAGTGTATGACTACCACTACCATCTTGTGTTATTATAAGTGTAAAACTTGTTCCTGCTACAGCATTACCTAAACTGTTTATGGTTATGCCGCCTGTTGCTGTTACACTATATATTGTGCCGTTATCTACATTTAAACTGCTCGATATATCGCCACTTTGATTACCTAATGCTACTACAGTTTCTTGGAATGATTTAAGTGTTACATCATTTGTAGTTAATAAACCTGTTATAGTGGCAGTATTTGCTGTTGTATGCCCTTTTATTTCTAAGTTAGCATCTTTATTATCTAAAAATGTTCCTGCGGCGTATGTTGCTATTGGTGAACCACTTGGCGGTGATATAAACACAGTTGTTGTCATCAATCTTACTGGATTTTGTAACAGCACATCAGTATATAAACCTACACCTAACGCACCAAATCCTAAACTACCTTCTTGTTTTATATAATATGTTCCATTGTTTACTTGGGTAGCACCACTGTCTGTAATACCACTCACAACAACTTCAGTTCCATCTGCTAATGATGTAGTTAAAACAATACTATCTGCTGATGTGCTACCACCTTGGTTACCATGTGATATAATAGCAGTAATGGCATTAGTTGCTGATCCACTATTGGCAAACTCTGCCTTGTCTATTACTACATTGCCATTTAGTTTAAAATCACCATATTGTGTTACAGGTTTTACTGTATCTATGTGAACATTTGAGCCTGTGTTAGGTCTAATATTGTTTACATGAACATCACCTGCTGTATGAACATTACCGCTCATTGTGATAGTAGTATTGGCTGTTCCGCTGTTTCTAATATCACTCAAGCCTATCATTACATTACCGCTACCACCTTGAACTTGTAGTGGTGTTATAGTATCACTGCCATTTGTGCCTCTTACTTGCCAAGCAAATGAACTTGATATTATACCATTACTTTGATCATATCCTGTGCCAGTTCTATCGTCTGTAAATACCACATGTTGTGCTCTACTGCTACCATAATCTGTGCCATCATAAGCATGATATAATGATTCATGTAATCTATCACCAGCATTTACTGTGGTTGGTGATTCATAAGTGCCTCTGCCTTTATACCAACGGAAATCCGGTCCTGTTGTGCTATTTTTAAGTTCTTCGTAGTTACTTCTACAAGTTGTATAGTCACTTGATAACATATGTAAACCACCAAAGGCACCTACGCCATCGGCTAATAAACCTACGTTGTCACCTGTTCCTATACCTAATCTGTTGTTAGCACCATCAAACTTAAGATTTTTAAGTCCAAATACTGCTGTGGTGTTACCCATTGTGACATTACCACTTTCTATTGTAACATTACTGTTTACACTAAGATCTGCTGTGGTTAAATCACCTGTGCTTGGATTAAATGTAAGTTTACTACTTGATACTTCTTGAGGTTGATTACCACTTGTTCCGCCTACAAAACTAACATATTTTGTAGCATTTTCAGTAGTATTATCACTTATTGCTGTATTTGTAGCATTTGTGGCATTGTTTACTGTATCAGCAGGATTAAATGTAAACTCACCTGTATTGTTGTTGTATTGTAACTGACCTCCACCACTGGTAACACCTGTTGTAACACTAACTGCGGCTCTGCTTCTTGCGTCAGTATAGTAAAGATTACTACTGCCCTCTGTTAAGTTATCTGTTGTTAAACCACTTAAACTTGATGGTGCTCCTGTTAAGTTACCTACAAAACCACCAGTTGATGTAATAACATTAGCAGTTTCTATTGGTCTGTTAAACACAAACTTACCTGCTGTTGCTGATGCTAAATCTACAGGATCATACTCTAATACTTCTATATTTGTGCCAAATCTTCTGTCTGTTAGTTTTAGTTTACTTTCACCTTCTTTTAAGTTCCAATAATATTCTTGGTTTACAACATCTGCGTTTTGAAAGTTGCTTTGTTGTATAGTTATTGTGGCTGTGCCATTTTCATCAATATTTGTGTTATGTGCTACGCCGGTGTTTAAACCTGTTGTAAGACCAGCATCAGTGTATAACTCCATTAACACACTAAATATAACTTTACCGTAGTATGTGTTACCATTTACTGCTGTTCCAAATGATCCGCTAAAACCATTTAACACAACACTCATACCATCAGCCCAATCCTCCGGTGGTCTGTTATGTTTACTTGTGGCGTTGAATCTTGGAGCATCTCCGGCCTGTCCTGCCGCTAACCTTTGGAAATAGTTACCATTGTTTGCGGTGCCTCCACTACTTGTAGTAAAGTTACCTCTATCTAATCGCATGACCCAATCTCTGTTTGGTTGTAGTCTGCGTATACCTAACTCTAAGTCACCTATTTCTGTTTTTCTGCTTTCAGCACCATGGCCTACAACTAATCTTGAACCTTTTGTGTTATCGGTGCTTTGTGTTAATGCTGAAGCATAAGATTTTTTACGACTACCTAAACCAGTAGCATAATATCCGTTACCACTCTGTGGACCAACTGGTTTTAGTTCAACTGTTTCACCTGCCAAATATGTAAAGTTTTCACCAGCAAGACTTATACCGTCACCGTTGTTTGTGCCCATTTTAGAACTTGTGCTAATGTCATCTGTTGTAACTAAAGTAAATACACCCCTTGTGTTAGTGCCTGTAAAATCATCTGCGTAAAAAGACATTTTTTGGTTAGCATAGTAAGTAGAAGGAGAGGACTGTGATTGTGCTCTACTCCATGCCATTACTCTGCCAAGTTCGTCACCATTTTTAGCATATTGCTCACCTAAAGCACTTTCAAAATCACCATCTAAGGATGATAAATATACTCTTGGTCCAGCCGCATCTCTAAAGTAACTATTGTTTACCATACCACTGTTTTTAGTATGTTGCGTAATGTTTACCTGTGTTACTGGCAATGTTGTAAAATAACTTGTATCTAACTTACCATTATAACCTATGTTCATACCAAACGATTTAAAACCGTCCGCAAAAGGTCTGTTACCAATATTGGTGTTTTTACCAATAGTCATATTATATGGTGCGTTTAGTGTAGGACCGGGGATTTTTCCACTTATACCATTAGGATCTGCTAATGTAACTTTACTGTTTGTTAAGAAAAACGGATTTGCGGCATCTACTACACCAAACTCGCTTACTGTTAAGTTAGGCGATGCTGTAAAGTCTACAGGCATAGCATATTGGGTCATACCAAAACTGTCTCTCTTTAAAATACCTATATAGCCATAAGTGTTTGTGCCACTGGCGCCTACGTCTTCACCATGTGCTACTGAAAAACCTAATAATCGTGTATCGTCATAGAAGCCGGGGGCAGTTTCTAATACAGTATAATCACCTGCTATACTGCCTTTACTGCTGTTATCTACTGTTCTTGATGCTGTTGCGTTTAATGTTATTGTCTTTGCTGTAGCATCTTTGCTTGAAACTCTTAAAACTACACCGTCAGCATCAAAACCACTGTCTCCATATGTGCCTATTGGTTCGTAACCACTATGTATAACATCATTTACATTTATGTCGTTTATAGCCGCTTCAATATCTGTTGTTGATGTGCTGTAAGCAAAACCACCGTTACCATTGAACCCTGCTTGTCTTTGAACACCGTTTATAACTACTGTGGCATTACCTGCCGTTGTTGTTTGGTTAAAAGCATAACCATTTGGTATATTTGTTGTGCCTGCGTATGTTTGATTACCATCATTATTTGCTCTCGCGGCATGGCCGGCAAACTCTATTTGTCCCCAATATTGTTCGTTTGTTGCGGCGCCTGTTCTCCAAACATCTGCTCGTCCTAATAGGTTAGTTTGTATACCACCAATACCGTCACCTTTTATTTTGACTTGTGGATCACCGTCTTTTTCTATAAGATCTGTAACAAGTTTATTACTTGCTGTTAAATCAGTAAAACTTGCGGCAAACCCTTCTTGTGGTATTTTACCACCATTACCAAAACCTTGTGCTACTGTTGATGTAGTCCATACATCTGTTGCTCCGTCATGTGTTAGATATGCTTGGTTGCCACCACCTTGTGTCATAGCAAACCCTGTTAAAGCATTTGCTGTTGAACTATGATTTAAAACTAAAGTTGGTTCATTGGATTCTAAGCCACCACCGACATCATATCCTTGTATTCTTAAATAACTGTTTGTGCCACTGGCGTTTCTGTTAAACTCTAAATGCGGTATTCCGCTTGTAGATGTTATTAATACATTACCGTTTTTTGTAGCCAAATCTACTTGGTTAGTGCCTGTTGCTATACCAACCTCAAACTTGTTGTTAGTGTTATCATATTTTATTTGAGCATTAGCCATACTGCTACCGCTTCTGTCTACAGTTATAAAGGCATCTCTTGCTGAAGCATTACCATAGTTTAAAACTATTTTGTTATCTTGTAGTAACAAATCTTGTTTTTCTACAACATTTAAGTTACCACTAACTTCCATGTTACCTGCTACAGTTATTGTGTTACCGCTTACAGGATTTAGTTTATTTGTTATTATGTGACCGCTGGTAACTATATTACTTGTTACACTACCACTGCTTAATCTACTGTCTACTCTTGTATCAGTAAAATATAAGTTTGTGCCTTCTGCTAAGTCACTTGTTGATTTGTTTGATAAATCTAAGTTAGTGCCTGTTTGTAAGTTTACTCTTGCGTCTGCTCTTGCGTTAGTAAAGTAAAGATTTGTTGAGCCTTCTGTTAGATTATCTGTTGTATTTGTGCCAATAACTGTATTGGCTCTTGCGTTAGTAAAGTAAAGATTTGTTGAGCCTTCACTTAAACTGTCTGTATTTGGTAAAACAGCATTTACACGAGCATCTGCTCTTGTGTTAGTAAAATATAGATTACTACTGCCTTCACTGATATTGTCAGTGTCTAAAACTACTGTTCCTGTTTGTCCGTTTACACTATCTACTAATCCTACATCAGCACTCCAATATAATGTGCCATTTGCGTATGCTCGTAGACCTTGATCTACTGTTGGCGCATCTATTGGGAATGTGTATTGAACTGTTGCTACATTACCTACTTGTAATGTGCTAAATCTACCACTTGTGGCGATTGTGTTTGCCAGTGTTCCGCTTACAACGGCGCCTACGGTTACGTTAGACTGCGTTGTAGCAACGGTAACTGCGTTGTTGTTACTGTTTACTGTTATACTTGGATTAGAAGTAGTAACTGTTACATTAGCCATACTCTTCTCCTTATGTTATTGCTGTAAATCCGCCCTGTGCCGATGCTTCCGTTGTTGGATCTCCAATAGGCACTTCTGCGGTATATCTTTCACTTATGATATATCTATGTAGGTTTGTTGCTGATGGTGTATTGCCATCTGTCCATTTTACAGAAAATACTGTAGTAGGAACTTTTAATCTACTGTTAGGTAATATTTTACCTGTGTATCTTTGTGATGGTATTGTTACTGTGACATTACCATTTGCGGCGTCTGTTGTATTTACGTATGCGGCAACATTTGCTTGTTGAGCCGTAAAATACCCTGTAACTGTTGAATCTGTATAGTTAGGTTCGCCTGTATTTCTATTGAAGGCAACTTGATCTATCACTACTGTTTGATAATCAATGTCCCATGTGTAAGTTGATACGTCTACAGCACCGAACTGGTATGTAAACTGTTGTTGTTCTTGTGGAAACATATCCATTGCGATAACATTATCTGCCCCGCCTATAAATGCTTTCCAGTCTAATAATCTTGACATAATGACTCCTGTAGGATCTTGCTAAAATACTGTGGTATTGTAGCCTTTTTTGTTATACTTGTATTTATCCGATTTTGTGTTTTTTTGTTTATAAAGGTCCATCAACATTGTTATATAAAAAGTTACTTAATATATGATTACATTTTTCTTCTGTGTAATCAAGTTTAACCCAGTTTTCTAAAATAGTATCTGTTACTGAATCTATATGAATGAATGTGTTTGCTGATGTATCTGTAGCAAAAGGTGAGAAACTTACTATTTGATTATTAAATGTATGCGTATTACCTGTTGTATCTTCGCCACTTACATCAAAATATATTTCTGTAACTATTTGTTCACCATCTTGTGTTATTTTTTTATGATGTGCTCTGTTTATTGTAAAAGTTGTTGTAAAATCTTCGTATCTATTACTCATTATATCTCCTATGTGCTAAACTTAACAAAATGAACTTCACTGCCACCTATATACTGACTATTGCTGTCTCCTTGTGCGTATATAAAGCATTTTGGTGTGCCTGTGCCTGTATACAAGAAAGCAAAAGGAATATTAGCAGTATCTTGGTTAGTATTTGATTTTAATCTACTATCAGTTATAAGTGTGCCTGTTAGATAATATAACAATGGTGTTTCTGTTATATAATGTGAAGCACTACTGCTTATTTGCGGTGTATCAAAAAAGTTACTTGCTGTATTTACATCATAACTACTACCGCTACCGTGTGTGCCGTCATCAAATAAGAAACTGATTGTTTTTACTTGGCCGGGGTATGAACCTTTGAACACTCTTATATAACCTGTATAAAAACCTGCTCCAGTGCCTAAATCACCTAAATGTTTATAGGTCATATCGTTTTCGTGGAATGGTCCTACAGCAGTTTTATTAGCACCATTAGAAGGTAATATTAAATCATTTGTAGCAATACGATCTGCGGCTAATGTTCCTGTGTTTATATTTGTAGCATTTAAGTTTGTTACATTTACTAAACTTGCGTCTAATGTTCCTGTTGTTATAACACCACCATTTATCTGTGTTATACCACCATTTGTATTTCTTGTAACATTTGAATCTGCTACAAGTATACTACCTGCGGCTACAATAGTTGCGGCACTTACTGAACCTGTGTCACCTGCTACTTCTGTTACAATAAGTCCTTGTGAACCTAAATGCGAAGCATAAGCACTATCACTTGTTTGTCCTGTTCCACCATTAGTTTCATCTAATGTGCCTGTTAGTGTAGAATCGTTATATCCTATACTGTTTAATGCGGCTAAACTACCAGCATCTGTAACTTTAGCAAGTGTTATGTTGTCTAATGATGCTAATGAACCTAAGTTTGCGTTTGAACCACTTACAAAACCTACACCTTGTGCTGTTAAGGCACTACTAAAACTGGTTGTTCCTGTGCCACCTTGTGCTTCTCCTACAACATCACTGGATAACCTTAATCCAGCCGCACTTAAATCTGCTACATAACTGCTTGTTGTTGTTCTACCGGTTCCGCCTTGTGCTACATCTACCACATCACTGGTTAATCTTAAACCTGCGGCATTTAAGTCTGCTACATAACTGCTTGTTGTTGTCCTGCCTGTTCCGCCATTACCTACGCCAACTGTTCCGTTGAGCAATGATGTTGCTACACTATCGTTTGTTAATCTTAAGCCACCACTACTTAGTTGTGCGGCAGTTATTGTAGCACCTGTTTGACCTGCTATAGTAGTTATTGGTGTAAAGTCCAGTTTACCTGTGCTTATACTGTTAGCAACAATGGCATCTGCGCCTATTGTTCCGTCTGTTACTAAGCCACCACTAAAGAAGTTGGTATTTTCTACAAAACTTGTGCCATTATGTATATAAGCCTTTTGAACAGTAGCATCTCCTGTTTTAGTTGCTACAACTATGTCATTTTCTATGGGATTTCTGCCTATAGCAGTATTAAAAACACTATTGCTTGGTGCCGCGGCATTTGTTGTAGTAAAATAGTTATATGTAGGCGCACTTACGGCATTTGCCGCCAAAGCCAAGTTAGCATTTACGCCACTGTCTAAGAATGTTGTGCCAATACTACCTGTGTTTACTATGATATTACCACCACTAACACCTAATACTGGCTGATTACCATCTATAATAGTTATAGGGTTGATTAAAACATTAGCAGTCCAGTTATGAGCACTTGATGTTGTTGAAAAATCACCAAATGCCTCATCATTACCTACTCTTGTTTGATAATAGTATGTGCCACTGGCTAAACCTTTTATAGTAAACTCTACTTCTGTGCCAGTGCCTATTGTTGTAGGTGATCTAAATGTATCTAATAGTTTTTTAGTTGACATATTACTTTGTGTATCAAACCAAAGTTCTGCTCTTGTGTATATGCCACTTGCCGGTGTATTTGAGTTTACATCAAATGCTGGCATACTTAATAAACTTCTTTCATTGTCTACTGTAGGTTGCGTTGGTGTTCCTAATCTATTGAATAAACTGATATCACTGTTAGGTGCCGGTGTAAACTCTGTGATACTTTCTACTGTATATACATCAGCATTGTATTCCAAACAAGTAAACTCTATGGTAATCATACCATCTTCTGCTTCTTTTTCTACTGTTTGTAATACTCTGTAAAGTTTATCATTTTGTCCATATACTTGATCTTCAAATAGTTTTACAACATCACCTGCGTCTACACCCATTGTGGTATAATCTGCTGTGAATATTACTACTAAATCATCTCTTGTTTGTCTTAGTTGTTGATTTGCCAAATAACTTGCTTGAACATTGTTGTTTACAAACTCCATTCTTATTGTCATTTGGTTATCCGGCTCATTTGTTTCGCGTAAGTTACTTGGTAAGTCTATTGTTACATAGTTACTTTTATCCTTTTGATCTTTATCGGGGAACTCTACTTCAACACTATTATAACCGGCATCTAAGGCAGTTGAACTAAACTTTAAATCACTTATTATGTTATCATCACTAAACTGAAATGCTGAGCCTGTGCTTTCTGCTTTGTTGGCTGTTACACGCCACTTGCCCTGTGAAGGATCGAATGTAAAGAAACTGTTACAAGCAGTTAGAAGCCTGTCTATAGTAGTTCTACAATCTTCTGCTGTATTTACTACACCATTTATTGTGTAACGTTTTTGTGTAGCACTTGAACCACCTGTATCTGTATAAGTTATAAGTTCATCACTGTATGTGCCTAATGCGGCTAAACTTGTGCTGTCTATATCAGCACTTGGTATACTACAACCATATCTTGTGTTTGTTAGATAGTCATTTAACACTTCTTGTGGATTATCTAAACTGTTTGTTAGTTCAAATGTCATTGTGCCTAAGCCTGTAAGTTGTGCCTCGGGATCAAATGTAACTTTTATAACAGCAAATATTGTGCCACTGTTTTTTTCTGTGTTTGTCCAATGATTAACAAGTGTATAAGCATCTACACTACCACGTAAAGCATTAGCACTATCACCATCGCCGTCATATACATATACTTCTACATTGTTAGCATAATCTGTGCTTGTGGTATTGTCTTCATCTATTGTGCTTGTAACATTTGGTGATGTAGCACCGCCATCGAATACTAACTTTTTGTCATTCCAAAAAATGTCGCCTAATGTAGTTGTGCCACTGGTTTTTTCACCAAGTGTTAGCACATAAGTCATTGTTTGATTGTCACTACTTATTGCGGCATCTGTTATTATACCATTTTGGAAAGCATGTCCATATACCACAGGAACTCTGTATCCTGTGTTAGGTGATAACTGAACTCTTGTGCCACTGTTTAAACCTGTTGTGCCTGTTGGAAAATCCGGCATAAGCATTTTACCAACACCTTTACCTACACCATATACCACAGCACCTGTTAATAATGCCGCCGCGGCTTGAGCCGCCAGTATTTGTCCACCAACAAGTGAACCTGCTGTAGTGGTTATTGCCCACATAAAGTAGTTAAATGTCGATGCTATGGCTGAAAATATTGCCATTTATTTTTCTCCAAACACATAGTAAGTCTCTATAGGAGACCAACCACGTTTTTCTAAGTTTATTTTAGGAGAGTTTTCTAATAGTGTCATAGTAAATGTGCTTATGCTACCTTTTTCTTTCATTTCCTCTCCTATTTTAGTGTATTCTTTCAGTAATCTCAAACCCGCACTACTATCTCTGTAGTTAGGGTTTACCCACCATACAAGTTCACTCATTATTCTCATATTTGGCACCCATATATCGGGGGTTACTACTGCCATGAACACACCTGCTATATGTTCTTCTTCTTGTGCTATAAGTAACAGTCCGCCTGTTCTTACAGCATTTAAAACTTTTCTTACATGATGATCATTGTATTGACCTGCTTCTACTTTAAGTTTGCCTAACGGTTGTTGTTCCGCAAACTGTTTTAAAACATCAATAACTGCGTCATCATCTGCCTGTGTCGCATGTCTTACTATCATATCTATATATCCTCATTATCTTCTCATAGCGGCTTGTCTTGTGCTACCGCCCCCGCCACCACCGCCGGCACTACCTGTGGTGTTATCTCCATATCCTTTACCAAAGTCAAAAGCAGTAGACATTAATGTTGCTACTCTATCCCAACTGCTGTCAGTTGAGAAATATTCTTTCATACCTTGTTCGTTTGTTTTTCTTCCTGCTACTTTATTTTCTAAAATGCTGTTTATGTTACTACATTGTA
>Ga0181380_1000385_pt1 | contig 20229 bp, 13 predicted proteins | sample 3SPOviralmetaG_FD_130116 | JGI IMG/M metagenome (GOLD analysis project Ga0181380, IMG submission 130116) | Marine viral communities from the oligotrophic San Pedro Time Series (SPOT) site, San Pedro Channel, CA, USA - 3 SPOT_SRF_2009-08-19 | ecosystem: Environmental > Aquatic > Marine > Strait... | reverse complement strand
TTTATTTACTTCTAATGGCGATACAATTATATCCTGTGAATTGAATTGTTTGAAAGCAGCCATTCATCCTAAAAGTCTAATTTAACTCTAATAAGAGCTTCTTTTGTAAAATCTTTTTGTATTGGTTTTGATAATTTAGCTACTGCTAATAAATCATTTGCATCATTGTATAAACCTACTGTTGTTGGGTATACTGTTGGGTTATTTATAAAATAAGAATATAATACTTCACCTGTTGAACCCGATATAAACGATGGGTTTTCTGAATAATTAAATTCTGAACTTCTTGATCTTACAAATATATAATCAGAAGTAATTGTTTCTTGGCAACCTAAACTAAATGAGGCACCTCCACTACCTGACATATGTACAAATAATTTTTGGGCATTATTGGCATCAGTATTATCATCTCTGTTAGTACTTAAATTAATACCTTCTGGGGTGTCAGAAATATCTAAGGCAGCCCCATTTAAAAGAATAGTTCCAATATCCGGGAGAAATAAACCATAAGACCCACTATTTTGAGTATACCCTGTACGGTTATCATTAATTCCTGTTGTTTTATTGTAAGCTGTGCCATTAGATCCACTAATAACTTGGTAAGCTCTCATTGTACCAAAATATTGTGGTATAGTAACATCTTGAGAATTATCTGTTAATTGTAATGTATTATAACCTGCTACACTACTAGATATTAGTAAATTTAAAGAACCTGGGAATAATGTTTCTTTATATCTTGCTCTTTCAATACTAAGGGCATAAAAATAACTTCCTGTAACATCTCCAAATGCAAATTCAGAATTTTCATCTTCTAATACTAGAGTTCTATATGAACCATAAGTAGTTGTTGAAGGAGAATAATTATTTACATTAGGGTTATATGAAGCGGCGCCACCACCAGTTGCATCTCCATAAGCAATAGCAAATTGTATTTCGGAATTAGCTTGAGCACTTTCAGTATTTAATACATTTAAATAAAATTCACCTGATTGTCCTGTTTCTTGTGCAGAGGAAGTAAAAAATGTTGATAAAGTAGGTTGGTTTGCTGACCATACAGCTGTTGCTACTGCATCTGCACTTACTACAAAATCTTCTGGGTCTAGTCTATTAAAGCTCATTTATTTATTTTTTTATGTGGTTGATTTAGTTATTGTTACAGGTATTGTAATTCGTGCACCACTATCTAAACCTATTACAGTTAATGTTGTTACTAAAGTAGAATTTGTTCCAAATAAAGTATTAATAGTTGTTGCTCTTAAATTTATTTGTGTTCCGGTTACGGTTGATGATACATTAGTTCCAATTGTTTGGGTTGCTGTTGCATTTGCATTAGTAGTAGCAGCAGATTGAATTCCTAACCCTTCAAAAGAAGCTAAAGTTCTTACATCAGCGATTGTAGCTGTGTAACCACTTGTTTCAAAAGTTTGATCATTACCTAAATAATTTAGGGTTTGTGGTGTAATTGCTAACTGTGCTCCTTGTTGTAAAGTAATAGCAGCATATCCAAGATTTAAAATTGGCATTTTTGCTGTACCTCTGGGTAAAGTTGTTAGTTTATATTTCATTATTTGGCTTTCTAAAGGAAATGCCTCTAATAAAGGTTGATTTACAATTGCCTCTCCATAATATGCAGAACCTGAAGGGTGAGTTGGATTAAAAAGTGTATAATCTATTTCATCATCAGATAGTGCAAATTGAGTAATTTGAAACGAACCATCGTTTGATGCTAATGCTTCTCTACCTTTTGTTGTTAAAATAGCATCAACTGTTACTACTGCGTTATTTAAATATCCCATTTTGTTGTTTTTATATAAATATTGTTATATGTTATAAATATGTTATTCTATTAGTTTCTTATCAATTAAATCAGATAATATTTCATCTGGGTTTACTTTTAATGTGTTTGTAGGGTACTCTGGAATTAAAAATCCTGATGATGACCCTGTATTAGGTGGGTTTTCATATGGGTATTGCTGTTCTGTAATAATAGAACTAGCATCATCTACATATCTTCTTATTACAAAGAAATCTAAAGGTCTAAATATTTGCTGTGGGAACCCTACCTTAACTAATTGTGGTGTAGATTTAGATTCTGGTTCAACAAGTGCATTGTCAATTGCAACTGCTGTAGAGGATGTAGCAGATACATCTAAAGCAATACCAACCCCACCGGGTGATGTTTCTTTAAAAACAGCAAAACTTTCAGGTACATCTCTATCTAAAGTTATTTCTAACATACCAACACCTTCCTCTACGTAACTAGCTATTGTTTGATTTTGAGGTGTTATTACCTCTGTAATTATATAATTTTGACCTTCATCATTATTAAATCTAATCTCATCAAAAGGTTGTAAAGACCATGGGGTTTGAACCGTTGGGAATTGTGTGTATCCAGGTTCAATACCATCGGGAAAGTTTTTATTAAAACTTGCAGTATAGATTAAATCTTTTTGTATAAATCCTCTACCATAACCCTTATTCATTTGAGAAGAAGACATTATTAATTTATTAGCAATAATATCTCCACTATTATCTCCTGTGGTAGTTTTGAATGTCCAATATGGAGGTAGTGCTGCTGTAACAGGGTTACTATCCTGTCCTTGTAAATCCGTTTTAACTTGAAATCCTCCATTTTGGCTGGTTGGGAAAAATTTAGGGTCTAATTGAAAATCTCTTTGGGAAGCATTAGGGTTTATTAAATTTCCAGCGGCCTGAATTCTAAATCTTCTTCCTTGTCTAATATAAGAAGCAGGAACTGTTCCTGATACTAACCACCTTTGTTTTAATAAAGGACCACCCTGTTGAACTGCTGAATAATTAGAAGGTAATATCCCTTTAATTGTATTAGCATTGTATATAATTGTAACACCTTGTGATGTACTATTTACCAAAGAACTAGCAGCTGCTAAAAAGTTTCTTGTTACTATTTGGATTCCTCCCTGGGGTTGTTGGATATAATTTAATAGAGTTACTTTTAAATTTTGAGGAGCAAAAGTAGAAAATGAATTATTTGTAGGACCCCCACTTGTTGTTCTTTGAAATCTAATATTTAAACTACCTAAATCTGTAGATGTATTATATCCTCCACCTTTACCAGCATTACTTGTTTGTACTGCATATACCAAAGGAGTAGTGTCAATACCTAATTCCATTGTTAAATTGTAGGGTTGGGAAGTTGGTGCTCCATTTCCGCCTGCATTATTATAATCATCAACATTTGGTATAGTTAAAATACCTGTATTAGTATTGTAAACATCGGTATTTGGTTGTGATGCAGGTGGGAATGAGGATGTTATGTTTGGGGCTAAATTATTAATTGGTGTTTTTTGGGATGACTCAAAAGTTGTAAGAACAAAATCCGTTGTTTGTGTACCCGAACCTTGATCTTCTGCTAAAACGCTATAATTTGCAAAATTAGGTACAATAGAAGCATCTACAGGTTGATCACCAATTAAATCAATCCCTGAACCAGTGTATGCAACAGGACCTGGGTTGTTGGTTCCATTATCACCTGCTATATAGGTATAGTTTGGAAATATTCCTGATTTTTGGGTATAAACTATAGGTACTGGTTTTTGAGTAACTTTTCTAAATGTTACTAAACCATCTAAGGATTTTAATGCGTTAGAATCTTCTGCATTAAGAGATACTGTTCCTTTACTAACTAAAGGATAAGAATCAAACGTACCCTGAATATTATATAAAGAAATATCCGATAATTTAGGCTGTGTAGCTGTACCATCTTGACCAATTAAATATTGTAAATTATATTGAGTAGAATTATTTAATAGTGGATATGGGTCATTAGATTTATTAAAATAGGCTAAATAACCCCTTGAAATTTCAATAATAGGTAATTTACCATAAGTTCCAGTATCTCCAGGTGTCCACTCATTTAAGTTTTCTTGGAATCCTCTTACTCCAAAATATCTAGGTCTTGATGAAGCTAATATGGTATAATTAGATTCAGGAACTGTTGCTTTAGTTGCGGTATAATTAATTATTTGTTGCCAATTAGATGGGATTACAAGTCCAGTAGTGTAATCTACATCCATTAAATTTCCATTTGTTCTTGAATCATTATAGTTATTTAATAAAGGTTGACAATCTAATGCTTTATTAAAATTTAAATCATCACTAAATACCGTTGGTATTGATGGATCTATATTAGGATCAATTGATGAAGTAAAACTCATACTATACTCTGTTACTATTAATGAGTTTTCTACAACTGAAGGAACATTTGAACCACTTCCTACACGTAATGACATTTTTAAAACATCATTATATTCTAATTCTCCCGGAGAAAATTCGGCATGTAATGTTATTCTTTCTCCAGTATGGTGAGTTAGGCTATATGAACTGGTTTGGGCAAATATGTTACCCCCTAACTCTGGTAACTCATTAGGGAAATTATTAGCTGAACCTGTATATAATATTATAGAGGCTGTTGTCCAAGTAGTACCACCACCCGAAGCTCCCCCTCCATATTGATCTTCTCCATAAATAGCATTACCATATAAAGCAGCTTCAGCATCGGTAAATGAACTAACAACTACAGATGCGGTAACAGACAATGTTCCAAAAGTTGGAACTACATCAAATACATAAGCACCATCTAAACTAGATGATAAAGAAGAAGAATATACAATATAAGCATCCACTACTTTAGTTGCTAAAGCAGATGGAACTTCTACCCCATTTTCATATCTGGTAGAAATAGATCCAGTAACAACATAAGGATCTGTAAATGTTCCTTGTGCTTCTGGGGATCCTACATTAGCTATTATACTATTGGTATTTGGTAAAGAATCATTATATAACTCATGAATTCTAAATGGAACATACCAACTTACAAGTTGTACTAATTGGAATAATAATTGTGTTCCTGCATTTAATCCTTGTAAAGCTCCAGTTAAATCAAAAGTAGTTGCTGTGCTATCTATGGTTGAAAAAATTTCAGTACCCGTTATGTTAGTAAATCCAGTTTCTGTTTGATTTGGAACTGAATATATTTTTACTTCTGAAGCAATGGTTCCAAGTGGACGTTGTAACGTTGCTTTATAATTACCTGCTACATCTATATTTATTCTTTGATAATAATCACCATCAGAAGTTACGTTAATACGATAACTTCTAGATGTTGAACTATTTGTTCCACCACCACCTGATATTGTTGATGGTGATCCGTCTGCATCTTGTATTGCAAACCTATAGATGTCAATAGAAGTATTTTGATAATTTGTATTTTTATAATTTATAGTAACTGGGTTGGTGTTTGATCCTGCCTGGTTTTCAAAGTTATACCTAGCATAATCACCATAGGTCGTCCATAACCCAAATTCTGTTCTACCATTAGTAAAAGTAGTAGTATCAAAATCACTCATAGTAAAAATATAACTACCCTGAGGAAATACTATATCTATACCTTCCGTTGTTCCTCCTGGTTGGGTCCCTGTTGTTAAACTTAAAGATGAAGTATTTTTTCCTTCAAAAAATTCTCCATATTCTATTTGATAAGTTTGACCTTCAACATTACCTACAGTAACTCCCGGAAGAATATTATCTGTAGAATAGAAGAAGGGACTTTCGTTAACAAAATTACCTCGTGGGATTACAATATCATCTGCTTCATTATTATCTGCACGACAAGGATTGGCAAGACTACCTAGGTTTTGTGTAATAGCATAATTTCCAGTAGAACTTATTATAACAGTACCTGAAGTTGTGCCTCCAGCACCACAGATAACTTGTTGACCAAGTGGTGGCAAAAGTATTGAGTTTTCACCATTAACTCCTTCTGATTGATACGTAATTAAATTAATTATATTAGTGAGATTACTAACTAAGTAGGCAATTTCACTAACTGGTTGTCTTGTTGAGGTTTGATTTTGATACATTCTCAATAATGCAAAAGGAGTACCATCAGATTGAGAAATAGCTACTGCCGAACCTGAGCCTCTAGCTGGTGTAGTACCTATATTTGTTAATGTATTATAAGTTGTAAATATAAAAGGTCTTACTTGTCTTAATTCATTAAATACTTTAAAAGTTCCTGTTACTGCATCTGTCGATGGGAGTGTTTCTGAAGGGTTTAAAGGTCTAAAAAATGATATTGTTTGGTCAATAATTCCAAGATCCAGATCCCCTTGTGTTCCCAACATTGTAGCAAAATTTTGAGAACTATTATTATAATATAAAGGTGGGTTTTGAAAAAATAAACTTTGATACACCGTGGAAGAAAAGTCCTCATGAATCATAGGATCATACAAATCATAGGGAATACCAGGCTGCCCTGATCCTGTTTCTGTTAGATAATATACTTTGAATGGTCTATGAATATATCTATTATACCTCCAGGCATTTGGATCTGCAACAGGATCAGATGATTCTCCTCTATAAACCCACAATTCTTGTCCTCTTGAGAGGTCAATAGGTATACTTAAATTAGTTTGACCATAAGGAGTATATGATGTTGCAGTACTTGAAAGTTGACTACCCCCACTAATTTTATACATTAAACTACTAGAATATAATGGGTTTGCTATTTTTAATTCGTTTTGAAATTCAGAACCAGATATATAAATAGCATTATTACTAGCATTATAATAATAATTAGTTCCTTGTACAGCCTGTGGTTCTTCCGAACTAGCACTTGTCCATGCAATATTAAAATAATTATTAGTTGATGTTGGTCCTACGGTTGAATCAGGGATATTACCATAATCTAAGAATGATTCAGAAGGGATTTGCAACCAACTTTTCCCAGATCCTTGTGGGTTTGAGGCATTCATAAACCATGGGACATTACTTGCTGGGTCTATTCCAGATTGTATTGTTGAATCTGTGTTATCTATTTCATGTGAACCGGTATTAAAATTATCTAAAGGATCACTTAGCATTCCTTCATACTGGTTATAAGTTCCATTAGTATAAAAATTAGAACTTGCCCACCCTCTAAAAAAGGATTCAGTATGATAAGTTAAAGGAAAATAACCTTGTGGTACTGATTCGGATATTCCTGTATCTAATACTGGTGAGGGATCCACTGATGTATCCTGTGTGGCATACCATTGGAAATCACCACTTGCTGAAAAATTAAAATCATAAAAACTTGCATCATTTGAAGAAACTATTTGTGATGAAATTTCAGGTACTGTAAAACATAAAGCTGAACCAACACTATTTGTATCTGATGCTAGAGTACTACTTTGGAGTGCTATAGATTCTACATAATAGGTTTGTGGGGTATTTGGACTTAAAATATTACCATTTATGTCTACAGGAGAATTAAATGAAAAAGTAACAAAATCAATATCTTGGATAAATGAAGATATATTTAAACCATTATGAGTTTGCAAAGACATTTTTATATAAAGTACATTACCTGTAGAGTTAGGTGGGGTACCATTTTGACCATCATTCCAAAACCAAACATAACCCGGTGGGGGTTGGTTAGTAGGATCCAAAAATTGTTGAGCTGAGATTGTTTGGGTAAAATTATTACCATCCCCACTCCAAAAAACAGGAACATATCTATAAGAAGTATTTCCTACTTTAAAATAAGCACTACAAATATCTTTTATACCTATAGGAATTATTGACCCACTAAATTCACCATTATAAAATTCTCTTTGATCACTTCTATCAATGGGTGATGAGCCTGATAGTGAAACCCAAGCTTCTTCCCAACTTTGAGTTAAGAAATATTTATTATCAGGACCTTCTCCTAAAGTACCTGATACAGAAGTAGCTAACCCATTAAAGGGTTCAAACGACCCTGCGGTACCACCTCCAAATTTATATATTGCAGAACCTGAATCGGAATATTGTGGGAAGTCACCTGGTCCTAAACTATAATCTTTAGGTAAGTTTCTAACTGATCCCGAATATTGTTCAAATGATGAAGATACTTGAGCTGGTCTTTGTCTGTTTCTTTCTAATAGATGTTGTTTTACTACAACACCAGATGATAAGCTTGTTCTTGCAGGGGTAAAATCTTCTATCATTTTAAATAATGAATTATCAAAGAATTTTATTAATCTAACAAAATCAGTTACGTTATAATTAGTTATATACTTTTCAAAATATGCATCTCTTAAAACATCTAAATCAGGATAACTTTTATTTGAAGAAGATATAAGTCTTGGATCCCCAATATATTCCCCAATGTTAAAATAACCCATTTGACCAATAATATCATCATTAATTTGGTCTTGTGGAGAAAATGCTACTTCTAAATAATTAACGTTAGGGGTAAAACTTTCACTAACGTATGATGTTTGTTGGATAGATTTATAACCTGATAAAGTATCACCTTCGGGTAAAATTAGTGCTTCAGTTTGAATTTTATCTGTTACTCTATTTCTCATCCCCGAAGGGGTTTGATCTAGGTAAATATCTTCTATATTATTTAACCAAGTTGGGGTAGATGTAAACGAAGCAGAGCTATTAGTATTAAACGAGGATGTTGTAACCCAAGAACCAGTAACTTTTGGGTGAATAGAGTTAGAATATGATCCTGTGTCTAGTAGTGACCCTAAGGGTAACCTAAATGCAAGTTGATTTGGTGCACTATTAATCGTATTTCCTTCAAAAGAATATGGATTCATTGCATAATCATAAAACACACTTTCACTTATCATTTCAGCATAATACCTTACTTCCTGTAGTGAACCTGTAAAAGGAAAATAATTAACCCCAATAAATTGAACATAATTTTGGGGTAACCAGTATATTTCAGTTGAATTTTCCCATATTGTAGTATTACCCTCAATAGTGTCACTGCCAGTAAAACCTAAGTTTTCTCCAATATTATTAGCAGCTCTTAAAATAAAGTTGCCAGTATCTCCTGCAACATCTCTATCTACTTGTATTGACCACCAATCTCCATTCCAAAAGGGAAGATATAATGATGCTGAGTTTTGTGGTGTTGTATTTATATTGGGCCAAAATTTTAAAGTACCATATTCTTTATATTTACTAGGCACAGAACCAGAATAATTCCCCTCTGCTAGTAATGATACATCATATTCAAGGGCCATAGCAATTCTACTTAATTGACCACCATCACCCGTATTTAAATTAGTTTCAAAAATTGATTGGGATACTGAGGGTACATTTGATCCTAATAATGGAATACCATTTGTTTTAAATCTAAATTGAATTGACCCAGGAGAATTTTCATCTGCACCCCAATCTGAATTAAGGGAAAAAGATGAAGTAAATCCTGAACTAGTAGTATTTAATCCTACATTATATATATCTTGTTTTAAATCCCAATCTTGGGAATTATTTCTATCTTTACCTCCAAATTCATTAATTCTTAAAATTGTATCGGGAATACCATATGAAGTAATCAATGCTCTTAAACCAGCTACTGTACCTTTTGTTTTAAGTAAGTAAGGTATGTTATGGTAAATTCGTTTATATAATCGCTTATTAACATCATCCAACGGGATTATATCATTTGATGCCGATATCGTTGAATCAACATACTCATACCCAGAAGGTGTATTAACTATACCACCAATTGACCCTGTCATATAAGGAAAAGGAAATGAACTACCCGATGGAGTTAATCCTAAAAATGCAACATATAAATCATCAGTATTAAAATTATTAGAGTATAATTTTACTCCAAAATCTCTAATAGCATCGGCAACCATATCTTTAGAAATACCATAATCTAAACGATTATCAGCATCAAATTTAGTTGTTATATTTTTAGTATATAACCATAAATTATCATAATGTTGACCAACCATATCAACAAATAATTCATATTTAGCATTTTGTAAGTCACTTCTTAAATATTCTGGAATTGCATAATATAATGCATTTTGATTATTTTCATCATAATTAGATGCGGTAAGTGCTTGTCCTCCGTAATAGGCATTATTAATATCAGTTGAACCTAACCAAGTTAGTACTTCTGTGCTTCCTGTAGGGTATAAAGTAAATGGAGGTTCAGTATTTGATTTAGGATAAGAATATTCAGAACCACTGTTAAAATATAAAAAATATTCATACCCATCAAAATTTTTAATAGTATTTTCTATAGTTGCACTAAATTCAGCTTGGCTTGAACTATAAACAGTTGACCCCGTAGTTGAAGAAGTAATTTGCCCTAATTGGGCACTAGCTGATTGTATTAGTCCAACTTTATAATAAAAGTTTTGTAAACGAGTAAAAGCAGATGAAAAATAAATAAAATCATTATAATCCTTATAATTAACATTTATATTTATTTCCTTACGATTAAGTAAATTATTTATTTGATTAAATGATGAAGTTAAGTTTGAAGATACTAGTGTGTTGTAAGAAAAATCCATTCCCGGAGTACCTGATTGCCCCTTAATATTTAAACTATAATTAGGTCCTGATATATAAGTAAAATCCTCTGAGGTAAAATCTAATGGAGGGAAATTTACATTATATGACTGTGGGGTTGATATTTGCTCTACTACAGAACATTGAGATTTTAAGTCAAAAGTTGAAGGAAGAGATTCATATAGTTTAATTAATATTGTGGGATTTAACTCATCACTTAAGTCTAATTCTAGATTATTAGCAATAACTAATTGATTATTACCAAAATTAAGTAAAAAGTCTACAAAATAGTCTGCATTTTCTCTATATTCTATAAATTCTAAACTAGAACTAATTAATAGGGCATTATTAATTTGTGTGCTGTCTAATCTTATTTCTGTTCTATCAGAACTAATTTCACTAATATAATATTGTGTGTTTAAAGTTGAAGCTAATTGTGGTCTATAAAAATTATAAGTTATATAATATAAACCAACATCAAATCCTAATCTTTCTAAGTCGTTTGAGGGCATTAAAACAACATCTCCTTCGGTAACTTTATAATTAGTAAAAGGGACTTGAAATGAAACTTGGTTTTGATTTTCATCATATATATAAGCTTCAATATAATCTGTAGAACCTGAAAATACAGTATCTAAATCATTAGAAACAATTAAAGATTCATCAGATATAGAATAGTCCTGAAATTCAAATGTTTCGGGATTAACTTGATTTATTATTATTTTTTCTTCCATTTTTTATAATTAATAAACACTATTATTAGAAGTTGTTCCTGATTCCGCTGATTGTCCACCTGATGATATACTTGTTGATATAATAGATGTATCGGTGTTTTCTCCTAATCCTAAAGAACCAGTATTTACAGTTACTCCCGATTCTAATTCTACTACTTTAATTTGTTCTGCTAATAGTTCTTCTCTCAATCCTGCTATTTCTTGTTGTAATGCTAAAATTTCTTCTGCTATTTGATCAAAATTAATATATTCCCCACTATTTTTAACTAAAAATTCATGTGAATTAGTTTCACCAGTGGGTGGTATATCATAAAAAAGAGAATTGTAATATCCAAAGAATTCTTCAATGCTTATTTGATCTTCAGCACTAGCACTAATACTAGCAACCCCTAGTTGAGAAAAACTAGTGTCAATTACTTGTTCATATTGAGGTTTATTAAAAACCTCTTTTCTTAAATCAACGTTTCTTGTTTGAGACATAATTATCCATTAACAACTTTAAAATAATATTGATCATCTTTTACTATAGTATTGCCATCAACTGTAGTTTGGATTAAAATTTCATAATACCTTTCAGGTTCTAAACCATTCATATATAATGTAAAATAACTACCTGTATTATCACAGCTAATTTGAGTAAATTCTGAATCAAAATCAATTACAAATTCATTTGTATCTAAATCTTTTATAGCATAATATGATGCTGGGGGTAATGCAAAATTATCTGTGTAAACAGAAGCTGTTTGAAAGGTTCTAGTTGGAAACTCTGGTCTACAGTTTATTCTAAATTGGTTAATACTTTCACTATAAAATATACCTTGGTTATTATCAATAGCTAGATATAAATCAGGAGTATTAATAGTTGATAATCCCCCTTTATCATATTTATAGTCTCTCCATTTAATTTCTAATTGAGGAGGATATATAGTATTTGTGTCAACAGAATAAAACTGCATTTTAGGTTGAATAGATAAATTAGAATCAAATTCTATTTCATCACTCCATTTTAGTAAAAATCCATTATTTTCTATTTCAGTGTAAGTACCAGGTATATTATATGAACTAGAATACCAAGTCTTAACTATATCAGTTACATCTACATTAATATCTTTAGTAGTTCTTAAGTTGAAAGATTGAGAATATTCTAAATTAAGTCTAGTATCATTAGATTCTGTATACCAATTACCACCTCCTGGGGATGCTGAGGTATATGATCCTGTTACATTTTCTGTAAAGTTATCTAATAACCAAGGGGTTGATCCACTATTTGCTCTAAATTTCCAACCCGCCCCATTAACAGTAGAAGGGTTGTCTAAATATTCTCCACTACCATTATTCCATGATCCAGAAGAAGGATAAACATATATGTCTGACTTCATTACTACTCCACTAGCATCTGCTATAAAAGCTTTTAAACTTGATGAAATGGCAGTGGAACTAGTATTTAAAGTATCAATAATATTGTTAATTTGAGATTGATCAAATTGGATTAATGGTCGTGCTACAATAGGAGTAGAAAATGTAGAAGGATATGTGCTAGATATTTCTAAAATTGCATCTATACCTGCATTCATTTCAGGGTATCCTGAATATAGGGTTGCATCTTGAAGTGGGAAAATTTTATATACTGCCATTTTTTATTTTTTAATAATTTCTACCTCCACCATTTGCTGTGCTTCCTCCTCCTTGTCCCAAGGTAACTACTCTACCTATTATATCACTAGTTGGGTATTTTACTTCAAAAATCATAGGATCAATTGAGGGAAATATAGTACCATTTTGTAACGCACCAGCTACATCATAAGCATATTGCGAATATCCAGATGTTGTTCCAGCCTTATTAACAATATTTATATTATTTACTGTTTGTACCCCAGCTATATTATCTAATAAAATACTAATATCTCTTAAAATTATCGGTTGGTTAATTTGCCAATTATTTATATTGAAAAAGTTTTGAAGTGCTATAACACAATTAGTTAAAACTTGGTTATTATTGTAATCAGGTAAAGTAACAATTTCAAAATTTACACCTATGTTAACTACAAAGGCATCCTTAATATTAATAGTATCACCAATCATTCTATATTGGTTTATGTAATTACGTAAGTTACTTTTTAGTGAAGTTGAAGGTGATGTTAAATTTCCATTCAAGTTAGTCGATAATACATATAAATCTAATGTAGTATTAGGATCATTTGCTTTTGGTTTTTGGGTTATTGCTTTTGAAATAATTCCATATTTAGGGGGCATACTTAAAGCTCTTACTAAATAATCATCTGCTGTAACATTTCGTAATTGGGAAGAAAAGTTTGAAATAGTATTTTGTCTTATCTCATCTGCAGAATCACCATTATTACCCCCACTAGCTGCTGCTTCATTATTTACTTGTAATGAATCAAATACAGTTTGTGCTACAGTTGAGTTTAATGTTTGGGATTGGAAATTTACTAATGATGTATTTAAGTTTATAATTGTATTTGCAGCTACATTAGAATTTACACCTCCACCTTTTAAATATCTTAAAGTTAATGTAGTATTACTTGGAGCAATACCATAAGTATTTGTAAATATAAAATTAGTAGGAGAATAAGCTGTTGTTAGCTTATTTCTTTCAAAGGGCAGTCCTAAACCAACATTCATTGGATTAGGTATAACTTCTTCATCTGTATCTAGTGGATTGCCTGACCCAAATTGGATTTGTAAACTGTCAGTACTTAAAAATCTTGAATTAAATCTCCTTTGAACCTGTTTAGTTTGAAGTAAATATGGTGTGTTATCACTATCTTGATAATTATTAGGATCATTTACATTAGTATTTTTAATACTATCAAAAACTAATTCTTGACCTAAATAATCTACTTCATACCATTCATCACCATTAGAATCAAAACAATCTATTATTCCTCCTATATTGTTATCTTGTATAATTACCGTAGGAAACTCTTGGGGGTTACCAAAAGTAAAGGATGTTGATGATATTGTACCTGATAGTGCTTTTCTTTTCTTTTTTAGAAGATAATATGTTGGGTTATTATTTGATATTTGGGCTACATTAATTTCGGTTGGATCTAAAGAATTTGATACAGTAAAATCTACTGGGTCTTCTATGGTAAAAGAAACTCCATTTTGAGTTTGAGATATTGTATTTGCACCTATATTTAAAGCATAATTAAAATCAGGAACATATATATTATTTCCTTCTCCATCAATTTCTACGATTGAAGGAACTAACTGATAGAAAGATAATTCAACAGAGGATAAACCTGTTACTTTAGGTTTATATCCATACATATATGATAAATCATATAAATTACTAGTTTGTCTAGCATATTGTAAGAAATTTTCTTGAATTTGGTTATCTAGATAAAAAGATAATATATCACCTATATATGCTGCTTGCTCTATAAACATCATACCAGGAGATGTTTCAGAAAAGTCTGTGTAAGTATTAGGAAAATACGTTTGAGAATAATTAATTAGTTGTGATCTATAATCACTAAAATCTTTATTTAAATATTCTATATTTCTTCTTATTGTAGCCATTAGTTAAAGCTTAGAGATAGTGCATCATTTATACTAGTATCTTTTACACTATATGTTATATTAATTTGAATTTGATTAGATGTTTCTGTAGGTAAAACTATTAACTCTTGTACTATAACTTCAGGAAAAAAAGTAATTAATTTTTCTTGGATATCATCTTTTATATAAGATAAATCTTGAGAATCTATCTGTGAAAAAATAAATGCTCTTAAACCCGCACCAAATGTTGGATTGCCAAGCCTTTCTCCTGGGTTTGTTAAGAAATAATTAATCAAATTATTTTTAATGGCTTCTTTAGTTTGATAATTAGGAGTAAATACCCCACCTTCATTCATAGGAAGATTAAATCCAATAGCTACGCTAGGACGTAAATCATCAGGGAATATTCTAGTTGCTCCAAATGCCATTTAATTATCTTTTATTCATTAACCCCATTATTTGATCCATATTTACCTCACCTTGAGGTAAAGAACCATTCATTGTATCCGCATTTCCTGTAACTTGTAAAGGTACATTTGATGTATTTGCATTTAATGTACCATTAGCTCCAGGTCTCATACCATCTAAAACATTCATCATATTTTCTCTTAATGTTGCTTTATCGGTTTCTGGGAGTGATGATTGCATCACTGGGTTTATTGGGTTTGCTGTTGCTACATTTGTTGTAGGAATGCCCATTCTATTTTCATAAACCGTTGGTTTAGGAGAGCGTACAGCTTCCATAAGAATGTCTTTCATTTCCTCTTGAATTGCCTCTTTTACAGCATCTTTTACAATGGATTTTAGTTGACTTAATTTCATGTTATATTGATTTATTATAAATATTAAACTAGTTAGCTTTTAAATCGTTTGATCTTATATAAAATGCAAGTTCGTCAATTAATATTTGTTCACTTGCACTAAATGATGGTTCCCCTTTTAATACTACTACCCCATTAGTATCGGTAGCTGTAGCATATCTTCTTTGTAATGAACCTACTTGGTTTTTATTATCAACAACAACAGCTAAAGTAAAACCATTTACTGATGTATCTATCTGTGTGTCTTCATCATCACCATCATCTTCTATTACAAAATCTAAATCCTCAAGATCTTCAATATCTTCACTACATCTTAGTAATTGTTGATCTAATAGTTTTAATAATTTTAAGGCTTGTAGTAGTAAAGAAGACAATACTAATAAAGCTGAACTAATACCTAAGGAAAGAGTGAATACTTTTTCTGCTACAACCAATAATTTATCAATTAATCTTTGGAAATTTAAAATTAAGCTAGTTGGAAAACCAACACCCGGAGGTACTGCTGTTGGTAAAGGAATAGCTCTTATTATCCCTGCTGCTATTTTGATAACTGCAGCTAAACCTCCTAGTATACCTACTATTACTAAAGCAGTATTTACTAATTTATATAGTTGATTTAATTGCCTTACAATTTTATTTCTTCTATTTTTTATTCGTATTACTTCTTCAGGAGAAGGACAGGGACCTTGTGCAGATGCTTGTGATATTTTCCCTGCTATTATATCACTAATTTTTCCTATTAAAAAAGGAGCTAATAAAGCTAAAAGAAAAGGAATTAGTCTTTCTTTTAATATTTTTATAAACTTTTTAATTACTAATTTTAACGCCCCTTTTTTAGGTTTTAATGCTTGTATTATAGCAATTGTTCTTCTTTTTAATCTTCCTATTTCAGCTTTTGCTTCTTCTGTTAAACCTTGAGTAGATTTTAGTTGGGTTGTCCTTAAGTCGGATTTAACTGTTTGATCTAATGCATAGGGGTTAAGTTTTTTTGGAATATACCCTTTAGCAGTTACTAAAATAGGGGGTCTTAAAGTTGCTCTTTCTGTGTTTTTATCAACCGGATAAACAGCTTTAATTTTAAATTTCCCTTGACTATTTGTTTTAGTAGTAAATTTAGTACCTGGTAAGGGTAATATTACACTAGCATTAGGTAGTGGTAAATTTTTATAAAAATCTATTACAGTACCCGTAATTATAAATTCCTTTTTAATAGTATTAGGTACTTCAAAGTATTGGGTACTTTCAATAGTAAGATCCCCAGGAGACAATTTTAAATCTATTGTTAATTGGCTTAAAGCATCTTCTATAAGTTGATCATTAGGCACACTAAATTTTGCCTCAGATATTCTATTAGGTGGAGCATCATCTATTAATACAACAGTTTCTGTTTTTAGAGAACCATCATTTAAAGATAATATATTAATATAAGCAGTATCATTAACTCCATTTTTTATTAATGAAGATGAAGCTAAAAAAGACTGTGACCCCACACCCCCTACATTATTCGGATTTTTATCAGATACTTCCATTATTTTAATCTTATGGTATTAGACAATAAAGGTGAGGTAATTTTATTATCATTAGGTAATAAATCTAAAATATTTTTACAAGTTTCATCCAATGATTGACCCGCAGCATCTATACCTGATGATTCAATGTTTGTGGATTCACTATCATATCCTTCTAATCCTGAACATGCAAATGCTAAAACTTGAATTTGTTCAACTAAAATTTTAAATTGATTAATAAAAGCACCTCCTAATAAAGCAGGGTCATTTGCTGTTGGACCTCCTATTTTAATGCTATCTGCTGCTATGTTTACATTTTCAGAGGTAATTCCTATTTGTTTATTTGAGGATAATGATATAGAATCTTGTGCACTTGCAATTATACTATCAGTTGAAGCATTAAATACTAAACGCCCAGAATTTAAAATTACTTGAGGGTTAAAATATTCTCGAGGCAATAAAGGTTCAGGAGATAATGCTGAGTAGTTTTCATTAGATGCCTTTAAAGGGATTTGTTGGTAAGAAGTCATATAAATAGATGATAGATCTGTACTTATATCTTCTATTAAAGGCAACCAACCCGCATCAGAAGCATCCTTAGGTTGGCCATTTCTTAATATTGTAATTGGGTCTCCATTTTTACCTACAAATGACCAATTATTTTGATATTCTAAAGAATTTGATGAACCCGATATAGATGTTGAAGGTACAGTGCTTCCAAATCTCAAAGAATTACCCCATCTTCCTTCATATATGTTATCTCCAGCAAAAGGTAATAAAGGGTGGATGTTTGTTTTTTCTATAAAAGATCCTCTTTCAGTTAAAGGACTATTTAAATTTATATTAGTAGAAAAGTCAGTTACTCTTCGTACTATACCATTTTCAATTTGTTCATAATTAATATCTTGGCTTGGGTCTTTTTTAGGATCTATTAAATTAGGGTAAGCATTATGGTGGGGGTGATTCCATACCCCAACTGGGTTGAGATAGTAATATTGTAGTATATTAGTTGAGTTTGTACTTTTACTGATGTTTTTTCCGGGGAGGTTGAATAATATTACTATTTCATTTATTAAAGGATAATTTTTTAAAAAGGGTAATAAAGGAGTAGCTACTGGGTTTGTTTTTGTTGTTGTTTTTGAAACTAAATTATCTAAAGGTTCAAAAAATATAGTACCTAACCCACTCCACCCCCCATATTCATTAAATAGAGGATGAGTATTGCTTATAATTATATCAGTTACTCTAGCAGTAATAAATTGAGCTTTTAATGTATTTAATTGGTTAAATATATCTTCTTTATTAAGCCCAACAGAATTAAAGTTTTGATTTAAACTTCCGAAACCTGCTTTATTTATTGCCATCTTTTTTACCTTCGAAGTTAGTGTTTAATTTATCTAATTCCTCCATTAACTGTTGTTTTTCTTCTTCCGTTATACCCATTGATTCTTCACCACCACTATTATTAAGCGCACGCTGTACTATAGTAGCCATTTTAATTAATTGTTCATCGTTACGAACACCAATTTCCATATATTCTTTAATAAGTGGAACGATTAAAGTAGCATCACCAATATCATTTATTAATGGTTTTAATTCTGAAATTAAACCTGTGATTTGGGTTTCTTTTTTCTTTTGGTTATCGTAAATTTCGCTTAATATATCCGAGAATTTTTTTTTCTTAAATACAATATTGTCTAATGATCCCATAATGTTATTTTATTATAAATATGGATATAGGAAGGGGTTAGAATCTAGCGTAACCGTTTTCTAAATAAAATATGTATTGTGATTTAAATATTTCATGAAGTTTATCAGCTATTTTGGTAATTTTAGGAGTTTTTACATCTACCATTTCTCTAATGTAAATATAAAGTGCCTTTTTGTTAAATACTTCGATTGTTTCTCTTTTTCTAAATAATTCTAAAATAACATCTGCTATTTGGGCATCATTTTTCTTTGGGAATAATTCTAATATATTTTCACTTGTGTATTCAACAAATAAATCAACATATTTATCTAAATCACTTTTTACTTTATCATCTCCTATATTGTAAGTGTGGGTTGAATTTTCACCTGTTAGAATATCTACTTCAACCTTTTTAATTTTCTTTTTATAATTCTTAGTATTATATAGGATTAACCAACGTTTTACTATGGTACCAAAATATGAATATGCTTTAGCACCTCTTGTTGGGTCAAATAAATGCATTTTGGACAATAAAAAGGTAATTATTTCGTGTTGGAGATGCTCTAAGTTTTCTACTTCAGTATGGTAAAATTTAAATGTATGAATTATATTTTGTGTAAGTTTAAAAAAAGGATAATGTATATGAGTTTCATATATCTTACTCCTTATTTCTGGATCTGGTTGGTTATTGTATTTAACAATATAGTCCTCTGTCTCTTGAGTAAAGTAATTTTTACTCTTTTTCTTTCTTTTTCTTACCATATGTTAGTTGATTCGGAATTTTTCAATTCCTTCTTGTAGATTTTTTATTTGTTTGAAAAACCAACCAACCTCATCATCACTTTCAAATGTACCCCGTACATCTATTTTTTTTAGACGTTCACTAGTAAATTTAATTTGCTTATTAAACTCTGTTAAATATTCATTATATTGGAATATAATATCCTCTGCCCTTTCATTTTTACGCAAAAGGTTAAAAGTCGTATATCCAAAGATAACGACTAATAAACTTAAAATTCCTATTGTTATTTCTAATATCATAAGTTATCTAACATGCTTTTTAACCCTGGACTAGATAAAGTATTAAGTGCTTTGGTTTTAGCAGTTGTCTTGGACTTTAATGTATAATTTTTCTTTGGCTGCTCCACACTATCTTTAGAAAACTTAGGTAACCATTCAATTTCAAACTCAATACGTGCTGCCATCATATCTGCTTGATGTAAAATATAAGGTAGAGATGTACGTGGTTTTTGCTCTGGCATAAATGCTTTTAAATATTTTTCATTAGCAGCATCATATAAACCATCATGAGTCTGGATGGCTATCATTTCGTTAAATGTATAAGAAATGTCATGTTGTTGAAGTAAAAATAACCCACGATCTGGGACAGAACAAAATGCTAATTTTTTATTAAACATATAATCTTCACCTAATTTATCTTTTCTCCATTGATCAGTCTGGGGAATGTAAGCTTCATGATCTTTATCACCCATTTTACCTAAATCATGATTAATAGCAGAAAATACTAATTCTTCCTTAGTAAATGTTGTCATATCACAACCTTCAGATTCCCAAAGATCATATTGTTTTAAAGCACATCTAACTACTCTATTTACATG
>Ga0181380_1000382_pt1 | contig 20250 bp, 26 predicted proteins | sample 3SPOviralmetaG_FD_130116 | JGI IMG/M metagenome (GOLD analysis project Ga0181380, IMG submission 130116) | Marine viral communities from the oligotrophic San Pedro Time Series (SPOT) site, San Pedro Channel, CA, USA - 3 SPOT_SRF_2009-08-19 | ecosystem: Environmental > Aquatic > Marine > Strait... | reverse complement strand
GAAGTGGTGGCAGATATGACTGCAAAGGTCAGCAAGGCGACAGTTACCAAGCAACGCGACATGGAAATCATAGGCGATTACGCGTTTACACTCAAAACTGTGGAGCTTGGGCAGAATGACCGTGGCAAAATCATAACAAGTTGCGTTGTCGAGCCATCCGATGTGCCTATCCGATCCTCTGGCGATAAAATGAGCCACCGTGAAGCAATCATGCTTGAGGCGCTGACGGAAGCTGTATCTAAACACCCTGTAAACGTGCCGGGCATGTCTCAACCGACAGTCGGGGTGAGCCGCAAAGACCTTAAACCAGTGTTTGCAGGACTGGCTGAAATCGAAAAAGATGGGGTGCTGAACCCTGCAATATCGAACACTTTGAAGAAGCTGCAACGTCGTGGACTTGTGGGTTATGACAGCAAATTAGCATGGAAAATTACCCCCAAAATGCCCGATTTTGATAGCGCAACCTTTGGAGAATCAGATGCCTTCTAATTTTGAATGTTGCGTTTTTTGCGTTTTTTGCGCCGCAACTTTATTTGGCAGTTTTCTGCGGCTTTGCGGTGATATTACGAGGAATGTTGCGGTGATATTGCGGTTTTTGGCGTTAAGAGAAAAAGTTGCGTTGCGTTGCGTTATCTTTAGTAACGCAACAAACGCAACATTTACGAGCGCAACATGCTTGAGGTGATGCTGGTGTTATGTGAACTGACTAAAATTCGAGTGATTGAGTTAAGCGTCGATGGGTATACCAGCAGGCTTGTTCAAAGATGTGTTTATGACTGCCCTGACGGTGCAAAGAAGTTTTACCGAATTGAATATGGACACAGATGCCCCGTGGTAATCGAAAAAAATATGAGGTCGATGTAACATGGTTAAAAAAAGATATTCCCAAAGGCCGAAACACGATGATCGGATGCCCTTGGAAGAAGTGCCGCCAATAACGTCGCAATGCTTCGAGGCATTGAAGCCGCTAGACCGGGTTGCACGGGAGATGGAAGCTAAATGGGGTATCGAAGTGCTGCCCAGCTTGGTTAGTCCGAAGATGGCATCGCGTTTTGAGATGGCTAGGCGGCACGTTGATGATGCGGTGAGGTCGAATGACCCAGAGGCGGTGGCTAAGAAGGTGGCGGCACTAATGCGGGGCTGGTTAATCTTGGACACAGAGGCCGAAAAAGCGGGAAACAGGCCAGATGAGGACAAAGTTTGGCATTGCGAGGCCGATGGGTGGCCCATTGCTATCTGTAGGACTGAAAAAGACATCAAAGGGGCCGCAGAGGGGCACCGTGTTTTTACCCTAGATGAGGTAGCGAGGCTTCTCCAAGCTCATTACAGCAGTGTTTTAGAGGCAAAGAAGCACTTTCCAGCGAGTAAGGTCGAAAGTGTGACCCTTGACAGTGATTTTGACTGGTCAAAAGGCGATGAAATACCATTTTGAGGTGATCTATGGCGAAAAAAAAGAAATCTAAGGCGCGTACCAAGACTGAACCCGTGCGGGAGCAGTCGGAAACGGTAGTGCGGGAGCATGAGGTTAGTGATTTTGGGCCGGATGAACGGTGGCAGCACGACGAATTTGCTGTCGAAAGGACTGGCAAAGGTGGCGGGGTATCAAAGCGGAGGCGGGTGACAACTCAAACTCCCTTGGATCGGTATTTATCGCGGGGCCAAATCACGCGGGAGCAGTATAATGCAGGAGTGCGGTATTTTCTTTTGCATCGAAAAGGGCTGGGTACTGCGCGAGTGACCGGAAAATATGAGCCATTTTCATCTAAAAGCACGGGTGCAGAATCGGAGGGGCAAGGGCAGGCTTACGTTGCTTTTCGAGAATGTGAGCGACAAATTGGAAGGCAGCTTGCAGATTGCGCGTTTGATGTTTTGTTGATGGATATGTCAGCCGGGGACTATGCCAAAAAAAAGAATGCCGACCCAAAAGGCGGCATTCTAGTTTTTAGGCTTGCTTTAGATGCTATCGCGGATCATTTCGGTATGCCGCGCTAAACATTCGTCGCTTTGCCGGAGATAAATTTAAGTTTTGCGTGTCATATAACCACGGGTCGCGGCAATTTATAATTATCTTAACGCTCCGGCTGGATCGCCATAAATTGAATTTTCTTATCATGTGTTTCATGTTGGTAATTCCTTTAAATTGTTTTTTGGTTCAAATTAACGGACACGCGCAGCCCATTTGAATTGCATGGTGTGACCAATTATCGGGAAATTTATTGGCTTTTGTAAGCCAATAATCATCGAATCCGCGCTTGGCTGCTTCTTTTTTTGCAAGCGCGTGGGCGTTTTTAGGTGATAATCGGCCATCAATCGTGGCAACACTTTTGCCATGATAAGAGCAATGATAATTGCCCGGTGCTAGTTCAGTTAAAAATTCCACAAAATATCTCATATCTAATTCCCTTTTTACTCCGGCAACATTACCAGACGCGACCAGCCAAGCGATGCCCGGCTGGTCTGGCCTGTTAATTTTGCATCACGCATACCATGAACAATATTCGGGCTCGCCGTTCCATTTTCGGGCATAAGAGCAGCTATGTATCTTTATACTATCGTTTGAAACACGAGCGCGGTATTTGGTTTGACTTATCGTGTTGTGATCTATTGCCGGAATAACGCGGCAAGCCATACCATGACATTCCGCGCTTTCTTTGACCTCTAGTTTAGGCAGCGTTACATATTCAATCGTACTGCTACCGACCCGGCGAGTTACTTTGTAAAAGTCCACATTGGTTTGGTCATAGCCCCAAGAAGAAACCAAAACATCACCAACTTGTAACGTGTGGTTTTTGCGTTCTTCGCGCCGCTTAGCTTTTGCAGCTTCTTTAAGTTTTACTGCTTCAATCTGGGCATCGACACATTCTTGCCGACGTTCCGACGTTTTAAAACGATAGTGCCAAGTCGGTTTTTGCGCCCTGCCAACAAACGCTTGTGCGCATGGATGCCCGTTAATTTCATACAAATAAAATTCAACAGGAACATTTGGGGGCGCGATTTTTGTTGCGCCCGGTTCAATATAAAATTCTCTAGCTTTTGCCATTTTCTAAATCTCCTTTTATTTAAGTACAAGCCCATTATGCCGATTTTGAATATTCCTGCAAGGAATAATTTAGGGGATTTACTACAAGGCCGCATAAGTTTAGCGTGGCTATATAATTCGACACCTATGCAAAAACTGTGTCTTTTTGTTTTCAAAACATTACAGAGTAAATAACTATGTCTGAAAAAAATAAGGGCGGCAGGCCGCGCGGCAGCGGCCACGGCCAGCAAATCGTCGGTCGAATCCGGCACGAATTGGCAAAAAGTCTCGACATATTGGAAAAAGACGATACGCCATTGCACGAAATCCTGGCATCGCAGCTAAAGGAAGACGCTGCTAAGACATTGAGCGCGCTAGGTAAATTCGTTCCGACGGACATCAAGCTAGAACATTCCGGCGACAATCTTATCGCCGCGCTGGAACAAGTCGGCGCAGCTATCGACCAGCACCAAATAGAACGAGTGTCAGTCTTGCAGCCTGAAAAAGATGCAGACAAAACAATCAACTAACCTGAAAACCAGCTAAAAACGTGACATTTCCTGGGACATTTCCCAAAAATAGGGCCGTTTTTGCCCCCCCCCCTTTTGTCGCGCGGCGGGGGGCGGCTACACATATATACACCCCGTAACTACCCCCCCCCTTGGTGGGCGTTACTAGCAAGGGACTCCCATGCCCCCGAAAAAAATTTCGCAAACTGTGCTTCAAGAGCATGAGCGTCGGCTACTACAACTCCGCGAAGACCCGACATTATTCGTGAGAGTAATATTGGGGGCCGAACCACAGCCTTGGCAAGAAGAAGCACTCTTGGCAATACGCGACAACGATAGGGTCGCAATAAGGTCGGGACACGGCGTCGGAAAAACTGCGTTTCTAAGCTGGGTCGTTCTCTGGTGGATGCTAACGCATTACCCGGTAAAAGTGGCTTGCACGGCAAACACCGCAAGTCAGCTTGGCGACGTACTCTGGCCCGAAATAAACAAGTGGGGCAGAAAGCTGCCAGAGGTGTTCCAAAGCCAACTAGAGTTCAAGTCTGACAAGATCGAATTAAAAGGCGGTGCCGACAGCTTCGCAGTCGCACGGACAAGCCGCAAGGAGCAGCCAGAAGCCCTGCAAGGGTTCCACAGCCCACACATGCTTTTCGTCGTAGACGAAGCATCGGGCGTACCAGATATTATTTTTGAAGTCGGCCAAGGCGCAATGTCAACAGAGGGTGCAAAGACCGTAATGGTCGGCAACCCTACAAGGTCGTCGGGATATTTCCACGACGCTTTTCACCGCAACACAGAAAGATGGTGGACGCGGCGCGTCGGTTGCAACGAGGCAAACTCTGTCTCCGATGGGTTCATTGACGACATGAAGCGTCAGTATGGCGAAGACAGCAATATATACCGGGTGAGGGTATTAGGAGAGTTCCCAGAAGCAGATGACGATGTGGTAGTTCCGCTTCATCTTATCGAAAGCGCGGTGACGCGGGACGTTGAGGCGACCGAAACCGTCATGCCAGTCTGGGGGCTTGATGTGGCTCGATTTGGGGATGACCGAACTGCTTTATGCAAGCGGCAAGGTAATGCCCTTATCGAACCCATTAAGTCATGGCGCAACAAGGATTTGATGGAAATATGCGGCATAATACTTACTGAGTATGATAGTACGCCGTACCCCGACAGGCCCAGCGAGATATTGGTGGACAGTATCGGCTTGGGCGCAGGGGTCGTAGACCGCCTGACAGAAATGGACTTCGGCCCCGAAATTCGTGGCATAAATGTTGCCGAAAGCCCCGCATTGGGGCAGCGATATGGTCGCTTGCGCGATGAACTTTGGTTCAAGGCGCGGGAATGGCTGGAAGCGCGTGACGTTTGGATGCCACAGGATGACGAGCTTACTTCCGAACTGTCGGGAGTTAGGTTCAAATACCTGTCGTCTGGAAAACTAAAGGTCGAGAGCAAAGACGAAATGAAACGGCGGGGGCAAAAATCGCCAGACTTGGCTGATAGCTTTGTTCTGACATTTGCCTCACAAGCCAGTCGAGCATCTTCGGGTGCAAGCTATGGGTTTAGCCGTGAGCTAAATTACAATGATAGCGGGTGGATTGTTTGAGCAAGATTATTGAGTTTCCAAAGCTGTATGAAAGCATCTTTCACGAAGCTGTGGGCGTAAAGATTAGCCCGACAGTTTGCTCAGACGACATGGACTGCGCGTATTACGCTTTGAGCGTATCGGCATCGGGGCTGGAAAATGCTTCTAAAATAACGCCCGAAGCTATTTTGCACGGTGCTTTGGTGGTTGCCGCACAGTCGGCTCTGGCGGCTGGTTACAGCCAAAAGAACTTCGAGGACTTGTGCAAGTCAATAAAGTTTATTTCACAAACACCGCCTGACAAGGCGTGTTAGCAAGGGTTTGCAATGGACAACATTGATGTAATTGGGCTGCTGAACGCAGGCTATGCTTCTCCAAGCATGTCAGCAATGGCACCCCCGCCGACAGTTAATGCTATTCCTTCCGGCTTGCTGTCGTCGGGGGAAGCTGTCACGGCTCCGACAAGCACTAGAGAAATGTACAACCTCCTCGGTGATGTGCCTTTTAGCGTATCGCCGGGTGGTGAGGTTTACACTCCACCACCAGTTCCACAGTTTAGCTTTCCTTTTTTTGGTGGCATTGATGGTTTCAGGCTTCCCACCTTTGGCCCCCTTGCGGGTCTATTCGGAAACATCGGTGCTTACGGAAGCCCCTTCTAGCAGTTGAGCGTGTAAGTAATGGCTATCACATATCGCGGTGAGCGTTTCTCAGGATACAACAAACCGAAAAGAACACCCGGCAAGTCGAAAAAATTTGCAGTTCTGGCGAAGCAGGGAGAGACAGTTCGGCTGATCCGCTATGGTGATCCTAAAATGACGATTAAGAAAGCTAACCCAGCGCGGCGCAAATCGTTCCGCGCACGACACAAGTGCGACACAAGCCCCCCGTCGAAACTAACAGCGCGGTATTGGTCGTGCAAAAAATGGTGAGGTGAGCATGGCATACGGAAAATCTTACGGATCGGGAATGAAAAAAACCAAGAAGAAAAAAACGGCTAAAAAGCGCACAACGAAAAGGTCTGCATAATGGCTAAAGGTGTTGCACATTATTTTCGTGATGGCACCCGTCACAAGGGTGGCAGTCATAAAATGCCAAATGGAGAGCTTCATAGCGGAGCGCGTCACATGGCTTCTAGTAAGAAACTTTTTCACTTTGGCGAGTTGTCTAAGACAGCGCAAAAGAAAGCGAGAAAACGGACATGAACAATATGCAGGGCATGTACATCCGTAAAACATATATCAGGCCTCGCAAGAAAAACATGATGGATGTTGCCGAAAAGGTCGCTGAAAAAGTGTCGGAAGGCATGGCAGACGATAAGCCTAAAAAACGTAAGAACCGCAAAAACTATAAGAAAAAAGTCGCCAATCAGAAGGTTGGCAAATACACGACGGAAACGTAATGTCTCGCGCTGTTCCTACTGATAAAGCAAAATATGCCCGTGCATTGGCAAAAGTGAAGCGTCGAGTGAAGAAATGGCCCTCGGCCTATGCTTCAGGCCAAGTTGTACAAGAGTACAAGCGCATGGGCGGCAGATACAGGACACGGAAAAATGGCAAAGCCTAAAGGTGGCCTAACTAAGTGGTTCAAAGAAGATTGGGTTGATATTTCGACTAAAACCAAGTCGGGAAAACATCCCAAATGTGGTCGCAAAACTGGCTCTGGCAGGGGCTACCCAAAGTGTGTACCCGCCGCCAAAGCAGCGCGAATGACCGCATCACAGAAAAAACGTGCTGTTGCGCGTAAACGTGCAACAAATCCAAGTCGCGGCAGAAGCCCGACTTACGCAAGGACATAAGATGGCTATATCCGAACTTGATTTTCGTTCGATTGTTTCGAGCGAAATCTCAAACGCATTGAATTACTACGATACTGAGTTTAGCCAAGACCGCATTGACATCATGTCATATTATCTTGGCGAAGGATTTGGCAACGAAGTTGAGGGTCGGAGCCAAGTTGTCGCCACAGAGGTCAGCGACACTATCGAATATGTAATGCCTTCTTTGATGAAAATATTTTCACAAAGCGGTCAGTATGCGCGGTTTGTCGGGAGACAGCCAGAAGATGTTGAGGCCGCAGAGCAGGCCACAGAGCTTGTAAACTTTGTTATCAACAATGACAATTCCGGCTTCCGTGTCATTCATAATTTTATGAAAGACGCGCTTTTATTTAAAATGGGTGCGGTTAAATTTTTCTACGATGAAAACGAGCGCACAAAAGAAGAAGAATATGAAGGTCTGACGGAAGACGAACTGTCTCTGCTTGTAGCTGATCCTGACGTTGAGGTGATTGAGCAAGAGCAAGTTGAGGTCGGGGTGACAGACGTAAACGGTGCAGAAGTGCCGTTGCAAGTGACGTTTAATGTCAAAGTCAGAAAAACAGAAATGACCGGGCAAGTCAGAATTATCAACGTGCCGCCCGAAGAACTGATTTTTAACCGCCGTGCCACATCTCTTGAGGACATTAACTTTATCGCACACCGTTCACAGGCAACAGTCAGCGATCTTGTTGCAATGGGATACGACCAAGAACAGGTCGAGCAATATGCAGGGGCAAACGATTTAGACGACGAGCAAGAACGTCACCAGCGTTTTGAAGACCTTGAGGGTGGGCCGGATCACGAAAGCAGCGACCCAGCTATGCGCGAGGTTCTTGTCACTGAGGGTTATCTTTACTGCGATTACGATGGTGACGGTATTGCAGAATTGCGTCGGTTTGTAGCCTTGGGCAATGGTGCTGAAATTGTAGAAAACGAGCCTTGGGACGTAATTCCCTTTGCCATACTTTCGCCAATATTGATGCCACACCGTATGGTCGGGCGTTCTGTTGCCGAAATGGTCATGGACTTGCAGCTAATCAAATCCACCGTTCTGCGGCAGATGCTAGACAATCTATATTTGTCGAACAACAGCCGCGTCGTGGCTGTCGAGGGCCAAGTCAATCTTGATGATCTTTTGACATCAAGGCCGGGCGGCATTGTTCGCACTCGCGCACCTGGCATGGTGCAGCCCCTACAGGTGCCTCAGATTGGGGCGCAGGCATTTCAAATGCTAGGCTACATAGACGAGGTTCGTGACCAGCGCACAGGATTTAGCAAGGCGTCAATGGGGCTAGACCCTAACGCATTGCAGTCAACAACGGCTGCGGCGGTCAACGCAACAATACAGGGCGCACAGTCAAAGATTGAAATGATTGCTCGTGTTTTTGCAGAAACGGGCATGAAGGATTTGGCAAAGGGCGTTTTGCATTTGTGCCAAAAGCACATGAGCAAAGAGCGCACTATTCGTATTCGCAATGAATATGTCGCCCTAGACCCCCGCGCATGGGACAACGAGTTTGACATTGAAGTAACTGTCGGCCTTGGCACTGGCAACGAAGACCAAAAGGTTGCAATGCTGGCGCAAATTTCAGGCAAGCAACAAGAGATTTTGCAACAGCTTGGGCCTAGCAATCCGATTGTCAGCGTTTCGCAATATGTGAACACGTTGAAAAAGATTGCAGAGAGCGCAGGGTTTAAGGACACCGACCAGTTCTTTAGAAGCGGTGCAGAGGTCGATCAGGCACTTGCAGCGCAAGCTGAACAACAATCTCAAGGCAATCCGGCTATGGAGATTGAGCAGCAAAAACTGCAAATGCAGATGCAGCTAGACCAGCAAAAACTGCAAATGCAGATGGAGTTGCAGCGTGAAAAAGCCACCGCAGAACTGGCTTTAGAGCGTGAGAAGTTTGCCGCAGAGATTGCATTGCGCCGTGATGAGCTTAACGCCGAACTGTCGTTGCGAGAGCAGAAGATTGCTCTTGGCGGCAGCGTCAGCGCTAATCTTCCGAGGGCGTAATGGCTGATCTTGATAAAGAGCTAGACCGCGCGGCTCGCGCCCAGGGCATATTAAAAGACCCGATTGTTGAAGATGCTTTTGAGGAACTTGAAAAAATCTACACGCAAGCATGGCGGGAAAGCCCAGCGCGTGACGAGGAAGGTCGGGAAAAGATTTATCACATGATGCAAGCTCTCATAGCTTTGAGGCAGCATTTTGAGTCTGTCGTTATGACAGGTGAACTAGCCAAGACGCAAATCGAGGATTTACGAACTGGAAAGCGTCTAATGTAAACAGGAGAAAACTGTTATGAGTGAAAGCAGTATCCCGGAAGGGACTGGCCCACTAGGGATGGCAGATGCCATCGAATCTCTTTTGAATACTCAAGCCCCCGTCGAGGCAAGCGAAAGTAGTCAAGAGCCACCCGCCGAAGCTGTGGAAGCAGAGGCACCCGAAGTTGAAGAAGTTGAAGTCGAGGCCGTCGAAGACCAAGCCGAAGCTGATGCCGATGATACTGAGGAGTATGAGACTGAGGCCGAGGCCGAAGAAGTCGAATACTATACCGTCAAAGTTGATGGCGAGGAGATGGATGTCACAGCAGATGACCTTATCAAATCCTATCAGCTAGAAAGCACCGCTCAAAAACGCCTATCCGATGCAGCAGAACAGCGTAAAACGCTTGAGACAGATCGGACGGCATTAGAGCAAGAGCGCGAACGGTACGCTCAAGGTCTTGCTGCGCTTGAGGCGCAACTTACCCAAACCAACGAGCCTACCCAAGAATATTGGGACAAACTCTACGAGGAAGACCCCTTGGAGTTTGTAAAACAACGCGAGGCAATGCGTGATCGTGAAAAGGCGATGCAAACTGTTCAGGAAGAACGTCGGCAAGTCATTCAACAACACGCAGCGCAAGAGCAAGTAAAACTTTTGGATCGTATCCCTGAATGGCGCGACCCAGAGGTGGCAACCCGCGAAAAGGCGGGGCTAATTAAATTTGCTCAACGTATGGGGTTTACTGACAACGAACTATCGCAAGTGGTGGACAGCCGACTTGTAGACGTTCTGCGTCGAGCGCACCTGTACGATGTTTTGCAGTCAGAAAAGCCTGCTGCAAAGAAAAAAGTCGCAAAGGCTCCCAAAATGGTTAAGGGCGGTAAGCCGAAGACAAGGCAAGATGTTGCTTCCGAGAAAAAGCAAAAGGCTTTTGATCGTCTTAAAAAGACTGGCAGCAAAGAAGCTGCGGTCGATTTTCTACTTAACCGCTAACGCCAAGGAGTATTTATCATGGCTACGCAAACAACCGCAATCGCCATTGGCGAAAGGGAGGATCTTTCGGACATAATTTCGAGGATCGACCCATCCGAGACACCAATTTATTCGGCTCTCTCGAAAGAAACCGTGCGAAACACTGTATTTGACTGGCTCGTTCAGGAACTTGCAAGTGCCGCATCGAACAACTATGTCGCAGAAGGCGCAGATGCCTCTTTTGCAACACCCACTCAAGCAGTACGTTTCTCAAACGTAACGCAAATCTCGCAAAAAGACGCAGCCGTTTCCGGCACGTTGGACAGCGTAGACACTGCGGGGCGAGATCGTGAATCAGCCTACCAAAAAGTTTTGAAGGGACTTGAGCTGCGTAGAGACATGGAAAAAATGCTTGTTGTGGACAACGCAAAAGCAACAGGTGCCACCCGTGAAACAGCAGCACTTTCAAGCTGGATCACCAATGTTAGCGTTGGTGGCGGCTCTGGTGCCGCGCCTACGGGTGACGGTTCTGATGTTCCCACAGGTGGAACAGACCGTGCTTTGACACTGGCACTGATTGATGCAGCGCACCAAGCCGCTTACGAGGACGGAGGCAACCCATCTTTGTTGGTTCTTTCTCCATCCAAGAAAGCTGCTTTTAGCGATCTGTCTTCGGGTTCAGTTGCAACAAACCAAATCCAGTACACGGCTCCTCGTGAAGCCGCGATTGTTGGATCGGTTTCGCTTTATTTGAGCGACTATGGTGAGCTTTCAGTGGTTATCGACAGGCAAATCGGCAATGACCGAATTTATCTGCTCGACAGCGACTATGCCAGCATCGTAACTCTGCCGGGTCGTGACTTTGCTGTCACTGATCTGGCGAAAACTGGTGACGCATCGAAGTTCCAAATCATTACAGAATTTGGACTGAAAGTGTCTGCACCAAAGGCACATGCTGCCGTTTACGATCTGTCGTAATCAAAACGGGGGTGGTGAAAGCCACCCCCAATTTTGAGGTTTGTTTATGAAAAAAACTTTGGTTTCCCGTGATAAAATTACGGGCAGAGAAACTCATTATCACCACAACGAAGATGGCGATGATATTGTAACAACCTCACAAAACGTCGATAGCCTTATTGCCAATAACAGGCGTGAGGCAAACGAGTTCAGGCCCGGCGACTTAATCGGTAATACTCAAGCCCACCGCAGAAAGGTGGCAGAGATACCGACAGGCCTGTACCACGAACTTTTGCAAAAGTTTGGCGATCCTCAGAAAAACCCGACAGAGTGGCGCAAGTGGCTCAATGATTATGACAATCGGTTTTTTCGGACTGACACAGGTAAAATGTAATGGCCCTAACAACCTACACAGAGTTGAAATCAGCAATAGCGTCATTTCTAGCGCGTGATGATTTAACAACAGATATTCCTGATTTTATCAGTCTTACAGAAGCGCGTATGAGCAGAGAGCTTGACACTAGAAGTCAGGAAAAGCGCGTCACGGCATCGACTACTGCCGATGATGAGTTCATATCTCTACCCACCGATTTGCGCGTTATTAGAATGATTAAAACAAACAATTCGCCGCAACGTGTTTTAGACTACCTAACGCCGACCAGTTTTTACACAGAGTATCCAACAACGTCGGGCGGCACACCAAAGGCATATACAATTATAGGAACCGAGGTTGCTTTGCGACCTATACCAAATGCCACGGTGACGGTTGAAATGGTCTATGGCGAGGGCGTTGATGCTTTGTCGGATTCAAATGCAACCAACACCGTTCTAACTAGGCACCCCGACGCATACTTGTATGGCTCTTTAACACACGCCTACTCATTCTTGATGAACGAAGGTCGGGCGCAAACCTACGATCAGTATTTTACTCGCGCCATTGATGAAATCAAACGTGACATGGAAAAAGCCAGATTTGGGCAGGGCGGTCTTTCCATGTCTACAGAATATATAGGAGCATAATATGTCAGCATTGAGCGATTACGCCGAAAACAAAATTCTCGACCATTTGTTAGGAACATCGGCTTACACATTTCCATCACAGGCTTATCTGGGTCTAAGCACAGGCTCGTTGGGTGACGACGCCTCTGGCACAGAGTTGTCTGGCAACAACTACTCCCGCGTTGCAATTAACTTTGACGCGGCCTCTGGCGGTACAACAGATAATTCTGCTGCGGTAGAATTTGCCGCCGCCACCGGGTCATGGGGTTCAGTCAGTCATTTTGGAATTTATGATGCCGCGTCTTCGGGCAATCTTCTTGTGCATGGCGCGTTTAGCGCAGCCAAGACGATTGGGTCGGGGGATATTTTGAAAGTTGCTGCGGGTGATCTCGACGTAACTGCCGCCTAACAGGTGGTGTCATGGCGACAAATACACCATCACTAGAACAATTAACGGGCAGTCTTGACGCACTGCCCAACACGCTCGACAACCTCGACGCACTGCCTTGGGAAAATCCAACTATTGACCAGTTGGATGCGTGGGGAACGCTGGACAGCCTTGATGCTCTTGGCACTTTAGATAACTTAACGTCGCTTGCGGTGCTGATTGCGCCAACAGCAACGGCAAGCATTGCCGTTACGGTTTCTGGACAGTTGCAGTTCTTCATTCCTATGGATGGGGCTGCGAGTGTTGCCGTAACGACTACCGCCGCAGCCCAGCGCATACAAAGCGTTTCAGGAACGGCGAATGTAGCTGTAACTGCTACAGGTGCCGCAATACCTGTCCGACAGGTTAGTGGCTCTGAAAACATTGCAGTTACTGAGGCAGCAAGTGCCATTTTGGTTCGCACCGTAGCTGGTGCAGCAGCCATCGCAGTCACGGAATCCGCTATAGCTACCAGAGTAGCGCAAGTAGCAGCATCGGTGACGGGGGCAGCATCAGTAGCGGCCTCTGCCGCGTTTATTGCGCGTATGGACGGAGCGGCAAGTATTGCCGTGTCGGTCACAGGGGCGGCAATACCTGTAAGACAGGTTTCGAGCGCAGTCAGTTTTGCCGTTACTACAGTGGCAAGTTACAACGCTGTTCTGTCTACTAACGCAAGCGTCGATGCAAGCGTGTCGGTGGTGGGCGCATCAATCGGAACTTTCCTTGCTGCCGGAACAGCAGACCCGACAGTTACGGTTTCTATAGATATAGAAAAATTAGGCGAGGATTGGACAGAAATAGCGGCAGGCTCAGAAACTTGGTCTGAGATAGCGGCTGGTGCTGAAACGTGGACACCCGCTTCAAGCGGCTCAGAGGTTTGGTTAGATCAATGATAAAGTTTGGCGAATGGATGCCCGATCAACCCGACTTTCAAAACGCCGGGTCTACTGAGGCGCAAAATGTTTTACCGTCTGCGTCGGGGTATGCTCCTATCAAAACTCTTGAGGCTTTAAGCGGTGCAGCCGACAACAGAATACGCGGCATTTTCCCCGCAAAAGACAATAGCGGTAACATTAAGCTATTTATTGGAGATGCAGGGAAACTCTACGAGTTCGATGCCTCTGACAGTGGTTTAGACAGCATCGGCAAGGGCGGTGGATATACGCTTTCTAATGATGAATATTGGAAGTTTGTCCAGTTTGGCGACAGGGTTATAGCTGCGGGGGGAACAGGCGAAACACTGCAAAGCTATGTGCTTGGCTCGTCTTCAGCATTTGCCGATGTATCGGGCAGTCCCAAGGCTAAGTTTATTGCCAGTGTGCGCGACTTTATCATGTCTGCCTACGTTGATGAAGGTAGCGGAGAGGTGCCTTACAGGGTTCGATGGTCTGCAATCAATGATGCAACGTCTTGGACAACCGGAACCAATCAGGCCGACAGTCAGGATATTGCTGACGCTGGTGAAGTCACAGGCTTGGTTGGCGGCGAGTATGCAACGATCTTGCTGGAACGGGCGATTGTTCGAGCAACTTATGTTGGTACGCCGCTAATCTTTCAGTTTGACAAGGTAGAAACTACGCGCGGTTGCTCACATGCAGGCAGCGTGGCAAATGTTGGGCACCAAGTCTTTTATCTTAGCAATGACGGTTTTTACGCCTTTGACGGGCAACGCTCACGACCAATCGGGGCGGAAAAGGTCAACAGATGGTTTCTGTCTGAGTTTGACAGCCAGCAAGCCGATAGAATGTCGGCTGCGGTTGACCCACAAAACCAGATAGTAATGTGGTCGTTTATTTCAAACTCAGCTACAGCCGCAGAGCCAGACAAGGTAATTATTTATAATTACGCACTAGACCGATGGTCTTACGGCGAGTTTGAGACAGAGTTTCTTGCCCCATATTTCACGGCTGGATACACCGTTGAGAATTTGAACAATATTGCGGCAACACTAGATGCTCTGCCAGCTTCTTTAGATAGTGACTTGTATAAAGGTGGTGGCTATATATTCGGCGGCTCCAAGCAGAAAAAACTGCATAGTTTCACAGGGTCGTCATTAGAGGCAATGGTGGAGACATCGGAGTTTAACGTCGCCACAAACAAACATGCTGTGCTTCACAGGGTCATTCCTTTTACGGAAGGTGGCACCGTGACTGTTCAGGTTGGGACAAGAAACCGCCAAACCGATAGCGTCACACTAGGTACGGCGGCTTCATTGAACGCAGACGGGTTTTGCCCAACAAGGGCGCAAGGTCGGTTTCATAGAGTTCGATGCAATTTGACGGGAAATTGGAACTTTGCTCAAGGCGTTGACATTGATGGCGCAGCCACGGGTGAGCGTTAATGTCTAATCAGTTTCGCACACTGCCACCAATGGGCGCAGAGCCAAGGCAGATAGCCGAGGTCGTAAACAGAACGATTGATGGAAAGTTAAACAGCACGGGGTCTGTAACCTTAACTGCCAGCGCGACCAGCACAGTAGTTGCAGAGGCGCGATCTGGCCCGGACAGTGTTGTTTTGTTTATGCCGACCACCGCAAATGCGGCGGCTGAGTTGGCAACAATGTTTGTCTCGTCAAGGGGGAAGCAGACGTTCACTATTACTCATGCGAACAACGGGCAAACTGATCGGACGTTTAAGTATGTCGTCATCGGATGAGTACCAGTTTTTGCCAGTCACCCCTGAATTGGTGGACACTTTTTGGCCTTATGTTGTTGTTCTCTTGCAACCCGCAATAGATACCGCAGAGGGCAAAACTAATTCCGACCAAATAGCACAAGACTGCAAAAGTGGAGAGGCGATGCTCTGGATTGTTGTGCGGGGTGAAAAATTATTCGCCTCAGTGGTGACAAGAGTTTACCGATACACGGGCAAACAAGGGTTTGCGATTGAATTTGTTGGCGGCAGTCAAATGAAAAAATGGATTGATTTGGTGCTAAACACACTTGAGCGCGTAGCCAAAGAAAGTGGCTGCACACACTTTGAAGCGTATGGAAGACGGGGTTGGCAAAGATGGCTAGAGCGTCGCAACTTCGAGCCGAAGTTTATCCAGTATGAGATGGAGATTAAATAATGGGTAAAAAATCAAAAACCACGGTAGAAAACGCACCTTTACCGCAGTTTATTCAAGATCAGTTGCAAGAAACATACGGGTTTGCTCGAAACCTAAACCCTGCCGTTTTTGCGGGTGATCGTATAGCTGGTTTTACACCGCTAGAGCAACAAGCACAGTCTATGATTGCACAGAGGGCGGCGGCTGGTGATCCTACTGTTCAGCAAGCACAAGGCTTGCTAGGTGGTGTAATAGGCGGCGATACTCGACCAACTTATGCGGAGGGCTTTCTTGGGGACATAGCCGCAGGGCGATCTCAGACCAACCCATTTTTACAAACACAGATCGACAACGCGATTTCGGGTGCAGTCAATCAGGCAACATCTCAATATGCCCTTGGTGGTCGTTTGGGTAGCGGGGCGTTTGGCTCTGCCTTGGGCGCAGGGGTTACAGGTGCGGCGGCTCCTATTCTGGCGCAACAGGTCGAAGCAGACCGCGCTCGTCAAATGCAAGCTGCAAGCCAGCTTAGTGCGCTAGAACAGCAAAACCGCGCCCGTCAGTTGCAGGCGGCAGGCATGGCTCCGGCGTTGGCGCAAGAGCGATTTAGAGATTTAGCTATATTACAAGGTGTCGGCGCAGATCAGCGTCAAATGCAACAGGCAGAAATTCAGGCACAGCAAGATTTCATTAACGAACTGAACGCGGCGCAGCAGGCTAAATTGCAAGGTCGTATTGGTGCTACGGGGCTGTCGCCAACACAGACAGGGCAAACGCAAACATCATCTCCAAGTACGGTTGATGCTATTTCTCAGTTGGGATCAGCGGCTGCCCTTGGTTACATGGCTTACATGATGCCTTCAGACGAGCGCATGAAGGAGAACGTCGAGCAAATCGAAGACCCGATTATGAAGGTCAATATGCTTGATGGCGTTACGTTTAATTATAAGGGCGCACCGGAGCAGTCGGCTGGCTTGTTAGCTCAAGATGTAGAGCGCGTCCTTCCGATGGCTGTTGCAGAACAAGACAACGGCATGAAGGCCGTAAATTACGCACAAGTCACAGGGTTGCTTACAGAAGCGGTTAAAGAACTGTCTAATAAAGTTGCTCGTCTTGAAGCAGGGAGGTCATAATGGCTAACGGTCAGGGAATAAACTACGGCCTATTGGCAGATGCTTTTGCTGCCCTTGGTGGTCGCAGCACTAATTACGGCGCAACATTTAAGGAAATGCAAAATGAGGAACGCCGCAGAAAACTTCTTGAAAACCTTTTGTTGGGCAATGCGCCTACACCCTCACCTCTTGCGCCCACAATGGCTCCAAGCGTCAATCCATCAGCAACAGCTATGAACGCCGCAATGCAGGCACAATTCGCCCAAGGGCTTCCAGGGCCGCGTGTTGACACGTTGCAAATGGCGCAACAGGCTACACCCGCGCCAGCAATGGCACCTGTCGCGCCAGCATCAGTCTCTGCCCCAATGACGCCTGCTTCAACAAGACCTTCTTTAACAGCACAGCAACGGCAGTTGATTGCGGCAATGCCGACAACACAAGGCTTGCAAACTGCCGCCACACTTTTGGGCAAAACTTATAGCGGTGCGCCTGTAGATATTGAGTTTCAAGGCAAAAGACTGAGTTTCAATTCAGACGACCCCCGCCTGCTTCAATATCTTAATCTTGGTGCAACGCGGCTGGAAAAGGGTGAAGACCCTCGCGCCAAGACGCTGTTTGAGCAAGAAGGAAAGTTGCGTAAAGAGTTTGACGGGGTTTCAAAGGACTTTGATGAAGGCTACACGGCTTTTCAAAAAGTTGCCCGTTCTGCTACTAAGCAAAACCCCACAGGCGCAGACGACATTGCACTAATTTTTGGATTTATGAAAACGGTTGACCCCGGTTCAGTTGTTCGTGAGGGCGAGTTTGCCACAGCAGAAAACTCTGCTGGTGTGCCGGGTAGGGTTCGCAATCTTTACAACGCTGCACGGGAGGGCTTGCGGTTAACGCCAGAGCAGAGAATAAACTTTTTAACCGCCGCCCAATCTCAAGTTGAGCCTCTTGTCGCCCGCCAGCAAGTCCTTGAACAAGCTTACACGGGGATTTCTGAGCGAGGCGATTTAGATGTCGAAAATGTTGTCAGAAGTCGTTTGCCCAAAGCTGGCAGCTACTACAACCCCATCCCGGTAGCATCCGAAGAAGAAGCAAACAAACTTCCCAAAGGAACATTTGTAAGAATTAACAACCGTATTGCGAGGGTTTTCTAATGCCTATCCAATATCTTGACGAAGACGAGCAGCCTGTCGGTGGCGTTCAGTATTTAGACCGCCCCGTGCCAGTTGATGTCGTTGACACAACCGTTGACCCACAACGTCTGCGGCTGTTGGCTCAAGGTGCGACCTTCGCCGGGGCAGACGAAGCAGAAGCGGGGTTGCGAACAGGCTTTGGCTTGGTTGGTGACTACGGCAAGACGCTTGATGAAATCCGCGCCGACCTAGCCGCAGCGCGTCAGGCGTACCCGCTTCAATCTCTTGGCCTTGAAATGGCAGGCGCAATGGGGCCTGCCATAGCCGCCGCGCCTTTCACTGGTGGTGGTAGCATCCCAGCCACTTTGGGTCGCGTTGCTGCAACAAGCGCGGCGCAAGGAGCCGCATACGGTTTCGGTGCTGGCGAGGGCGGCTTTACGCCTCGTCTTATGTCTTCGGGGGCAGGCGCAGCCATCGGCGGCGTGACTGGCCCGGTAGCCCAAAAAGGGTTTAGTTTTGTCGCCAACAAAGGCCCCGCACTTATTGATTTCACCCGCCGCAAGCTAGGCAGCAAGGCCAGCACTGTGGTCGAGGCTGAAATTCAACGAATAGCCCAAGAAAGTGGTGAGAGTGTAGATGATGTCATTGCCCGTGTGGAGCGCGGCGAAATTATGGCTGACCTTAACAGCACAGCTAGAGAAGCACTTCGCGCCTATCGTGCATCGTCTGGCGAAGCACAAAAAGCTATTGATGAAGTCGTGAAGGCGCGTCCGGGTCAGTTGCGTCAAAAGGCTTTGGACAAGGTGCAAGGCGTCTTAACCGATGGTGACGTTGATGCAAATGTATTGAAGTTATTTCAAAGCGGTCAAAAGGCTATTAAAGACGCTACTAGCGCAGAGTATAAAAAAGTCTTCGCAAGTGGCGGCAACATCGGAGATGACGGCGCAGAACTTGTCACCGACATATTAAACCGTGATCGAACAGTAGCAAATGACGTCACTCGCATCCTGAAACTTGAAAAGATGAAGTCGTTTTTCAATGTGAACAAAGACGGCACGATACGCCTGTTACGCAACCCAAGTCTTGAAGAAGCGGAAGTTATGCGCCGCGCACTGGCTGACAAAACATCTCAATCCTATAAGGCTGGTAAGGGACGCGCTGGCGAAGCCTACGACGCTTTAGAAACTCAGTTAAGGACAACGCTTGACGAGGCATCTCCCGACTTGGCGGCAACACGCGCAAGGTGGGCTTCTGTTAAATCAGCGGGCGAGGCTTTCGAGCAAGGCCAAAAGGCGTTTAATCAGGGCATCGGCGCAGACGCTATAGAGATTGCATTTAATCGGTTGGTTGAAGCTGGCAATGACGATGCAGTTCGCGCTTTTCGCATGGGCTTGGCTGATTCAATCAGGCGCAAAAGCCGCGCTGGTAATTCGGCATCCTTAATGAAAGCGTTGACAGATGAGTTCCGCAATGAGGCGCAAGTCTTTAATGCTATTTTTCCAGCAGATGTCCTTGACGATGTGATGCCTTTGCTATCCCGTGCGGCGGGCGCACAAGACACTAAAAACGTCGTTATGGGTGGCTCTCAAACTGCAAAGACACTTCTTGAGGCTCAGAGAATCGGTAGCACCTCTGCGGTGGGAGATGTGGCTCAAGCAGCCAGCGGTGATGTTATTGCCATTGGTCGTCTTGCCAGCCAAGCCGTTAACAGCTTTGGTCAGCGTTTGAACGACAACCAGCGAGCGCAAGTGGCGCAGTTGCTTGTTGAAGAAAACCCGGAAGTTCTCCGCAAGGCTCTGACCGACGAGGGCGGCATAATGATGTTGCAAGATGCCGTCGATAATATCATCCGTCGCCTGACGCCTGCCGCCCGTGCCGCAGGCACAGTCGGCGCGGTGTCTCCAGCAGCGCAAGCAGTCAACCCAGCGGCAGGGCTGCTTTCTGATGCACTTCTTTCTCGATAGGAATTAGGGGCAGCAAAAACGCGCGTGATCGACAAATCAGAGCGTTCTTACTTCAAGCTGGAATAATTGAGGAAAACGAATGACCAAATCAAACATATCTCAGTACGACGCTACAGCGTCGAACAACACAGACATCGACGGAACAGACATCGCGGAAAATTGCAGCCCTGCGGGAATAAACAACGCAATTCGGAGCCTTATGTCTCATCTCAAGCAGATGGATGTGGGAACCGTCGCTCTGACAAGCCCAAAGGTGACTGGCGACTTTACAGTTGATACGACCACCCTGCACGTTGACAGCACGAATAATCGGGTTGGGATTGGCACGAGTTCGCCAGCGCAACTTTTGAGTGTGGAGCAAAGCAGCACTGGCACAGTTGATACTCTTGTAAAAAATACTGGAACTGGCGCAAGCGCAAATGCGCGTGTTATGAGTTTTGTCTCT
>Ga0181380_1000381_pt1 | contig 20251 bp, 39 predicted proteins | sample 3SPOviralmetaG_FD_130116 | JGI IMG/M metagenome (GOLD analysis project Ga0181380, IMG submission 130116) | Marine viral communities from the oligotrophic San Pedro Time Series (SPOT) site, San Pedro Channel, CA, USA - 3 SPOT_SRF_2009-08-19 | ecosystem: Environmental > Aquatic > Marine > Strait... | reverse complement strand
TGCTATAGGTTTTGCATCATCACAAACAATACGAGACTCATTTGCATATGTTCCTAAATATGTATTAAAACCTGCTGACGAATTATTAACTTGTATATATAAATCACCAGCTTTTGAAACTGTTAAAGGTTGACTGGGATTATCAGTTCCAATTCCAACTCTATTATTTGTAGCATCAACAACTAAAGTAGAGGTATCTACTGTTAAGTTGGCAGACATTTTGACATCGCCGACTATATCTAAAAGAGTAGAAGGGGAAGCTGTTCCGATACCCACTCTTGAATTAGAATTATCTACTACGAATGTTGGGGAATCAAAAGCAACATCTCCTGTTACGGTAAGATCAGCAGGCATAGTAATGTTTCCAGATAGCTTAGAGCTAGTAACGGTACTATCGCTTGGCGTTCCTATATTAACTGGATTAATAACATAAACAGTTACGATAAAGTCTGCTGTTACACCGTCTGTTATTGTTAATGTTTGGCTTGATATGGTGTAAGCATCTTGTGCTTGAAAAACACCATCAATAAAAACTAATAAGTTATCTTCTGCTGCTGGAGCGTCTGATAATGTGAAATCTGTTTGAGGATTACCGCCAACATCTGCTGCAGTAAAAGTATCTACAGTTAAATTAGAAGATTGTAGGTTGACCAAGTTATCTACTATAACTTCGATCTTAGTTCCATTAATTGGAGCCGCATCAAAACTTAATGTGCTTCCACTAAAACTAAAAGTATCGTGATGTTGATATACGCCGTCTAAGAATACAGAAGCATTTGCCTCTACCCCGGGATCTACGCCAACATCATAGTCTGTTGCACTTGAGGCTGCTGTTGCGGAGAATACAGTTTGGTTTGCAGACTTGGCTGCAATGTTCTCTTGTATGTCTGTTAATAATGCTGAGGTAGCTCTTAATTCGGCTGCATCGCCTGAGCTAAATGATCTGGCAGTTGTATTATCAACCCCCCTAATGATCGTAAGTGTATTACTACTTCTTGCTGTTACCTTTACTATTTCATTATTAGTACCATCATCGAAGGTACAATAAAAATGTTCACCAGCACCTAGGATCGGAAATACAGACCCATCAGTAACAGTAGCCGTTGTTACACTGCTATTTATTCCAGAAGCAAGCGTTGTTTTGGCGTTGTTAGTAAATTTAACAGCCATCTCGTTGACTCCTTAAATTAACTTACTGTAACAGTCCAAGTAATAGTCATTGAGTCAGCTGCACCTTTATTTACAACTGAGAATACTGTTCTACAAAGCAATGTACCACTTGATGATGCGTTTAAAATACCAGCCTCAGTTATAGCTCCAGTTCCAGTTCCAGCTCCGAAAGTTGCTACATACTCAACCTCATTATTGGTAACTGTTGTTGAAGTTAAACTAACTCTTCCAGACTCACTGCCTAAAGCAGAGTCTGATGCAGCGGCAGCAGTAGATCCTGTTCCAATAGCCATGTGCGACATAGCTGTTGCTGTTGCGTTTTTCATTCTTGAGGCAACATAACCCTTTCCATCTGTTACAACTACATTTGGTATTTCTTGCACAACCTCGTTGTTGATTGCAATACTTAACTTACCTGTAAGTTTTAATCCATCGTTTAACATTTATAGTCTCCTAATTTAATACACTAGTGTTTAAGGCTTGAGTATTAAGGACAGAACTTGCAGCACCCGGAATAAATAATACACTTATAGATTCAGAGATACCCAATGTATCTGACAAGCCTTTATCAAAAGATATCACTTCTGAGTCCAATAGTGAAGAGCTATCAGAGAAGGGTTTATTAAAGGTAATAATACTTGTTTCCGCTACAGATACGCTATCTGTTTTTGCAGAACTAAAAGATTTAATATCGGAATCGCTAAAACTAAAAGAGTCTGATTTTATAAATGATGCTGAGTAATTTAATTCCTCAGTTAGCGTAGCTATATTGTCCTTATCAAGTAAGTTATCCGTTTGGAGTGGGTCTGTTGCACTCGCCAAATCATCAAGAGATACAGCATCTGTAAAACTTCTAGAAAACACAACAGTTCTTGAGAATATTTCTGACATAGATACACTATCTGCTTTTGATGTATTAAATAGCAATACAGGTATTTCTGATATATTGGCTGTATCTGACTTTGTTATGCCTACCTGCTTTACATCGCTTTCTGACATGGCGAGACCTTCTTCTTTCCCGAGCCCAGTCGTCAAAGATTCACTGTCTGTAAAACCATAAGAGTCAGTAAAGTCCCTAATAAATAAAATACTTTTTTGTAAATTCTCTGACAGCGTGGCTGTGTCTGATATACCCTTACCAATATCTTTAACTTGATCTAAATCCAAGACCCCAACAGAATCAGATTTGTTTGGCTGTATATCAAGAACAGGAACATCTGCTATAGAAACAACCTGGACCTGTGGTGAATCATATTGAGACGAGAAGTATAGATTTTTAGTTTCTGCATCTAAAAACAAAATCGCATTAAGATCTACATAACTAGATGATGTCTTAAGGTTAACAAACTGTAAGAGAGCAGAAGGATCGCTAGATAATGATAGGGATGCTAGTTTCTGTCTTGTGGCTGTAATGTGTAGAGACGAATACTCTAAAGTAAACTTTATAGCCATTAGTCAAAATCATCTCTCACACTTAATTTAATTAAGTCATTAACAGTTTGTATATTACCGCCTGATGTTGTGTACTCTACCTCAGCCTCAAAGAACCCTGCCTCAGAAAATGTGTCTGCTGGAAACAGCATACTTACCTTGCCCGCCGAGGCATCTGTAATTGTTGCAGTGATGGTTTTTAATATAGTTGTAGAACCTATTTGTCTTATTCTAACTAAGACAGTTCCTCCTGTTATATTTATAGGAGCAAATGTCGCTGGGTCTTCTTGATCTAGTGTTTGACCAGACGCTGCTGTGTTGCTGTCCTTTAAAGTAATGGTAAGCTCTGGGAGTGTATCTCCTTTTACCAATTTAATTGTTTCTGAATAAGCCATTATACAAACTCCTGATACTTAACAGTTAGAGGTGCTCCAACTCCACCGTATTTAGATTTTCTTACTGCAAGTGCCTCACCCTTATCATACATTCTTTTATTAACATCTGCTGCCTGAAGATCAGTCCAAGGACTATCTTTCATCATTTGCAGTCTATATAAGGCACCATGAATTATTGTTTCCTTGTATTCATTGATAATTATACTAGGAACCGTTGTTGCTGAATGAGTTGGTTTTAAACTATATAAAACATACAAAGTCTCATTCTCTTCTGGGGTTGGGGCAAATAAAATAGTCTCTTGATCCTTTTGCGTATAATATCTTATTCTACCAGCACCATAAAAATTAAATATAGAAACACTTCCTATTTGAGATTTAGCCTCCAGCGGAGATAAACTTTTTTTAGACAATGATGTTGTTGATGGTGAAGAAGATCTAAATATATCTAATATATGATTTAACTCAGCTCCCGCTGGTATATCTAAATTATCAGACTCATATTGATTTATATTTTGTATTGTTAAAAATGGTGTTAAGTCCTGAACATAAATATCTGTATTAACACAAAAATCAATTATAGTATTTCTTAACTCATCAAGAATAACTGCCCTTGGACAACTGGGTGCCTCCCTTTTTACTTTGGGGATAAGGGTGTCTATTTTTTTTGATACTGCCATTTATTACTCTGATGGTGTAGCTGGTCTTGGTGTTGCCCCAGCATCTACTTGTTGTTTGATTCCTAAAGCATTCTGAAAGGTATTAAAGTAATTTGCTGACTTCTGTAAGTCCCCAGCGTATTCAGTATCTTTCTGGTATGCTCTATATAAAATATAATCTAATATTGCGTTTGCGTAAACATCATCTAGCTCTATTGTATCTGTGTCAGATGTAAAATTACTAATTGTTATATCCAAAGGAGATGCACTATAAACAACTTCTATTGTGTTTCCAGATGTTGATGGATACGGATACACATAGAAATTTTTTGGATCTATAGGGTTATATACATAATGTTCAACAAATGTGGATGTTGTGTTATACCAATCATCTATTTGATCGTCTAATATTTTTCTTTCTATAAGTGTTATGGGATTTGTTTCTGGAGATATATTTTTATAAATATCTATTAGTCTTAAAGCTGAACTTGGTAAGGTTTGCTTTGAGCTCTCGGCTAAAGTAAAGGTTTCGTTGTTTGTTTTTGCATCAGGTCTAAAGAGGACTACCTCTCTTTGAGCATCATTTAAATAGTCAAGCAACTCCTGTTGAGACCATCTAACATTTGTAGGGTCTTGTAGTATTTGCTCAGCCTTATCAATGACATCTATAACCTTTATGGTTGCCATTTATAATCCTAGTTTTTCTTTTTCTTCTTTTGATAATTCAGATTTTTTCCAAACAAATTCCCAATGCTCTTCTCTATGCCTAGGATTCCATGGCACAATTTTTCCGTATTCACTTCTTGAAGCAATTGGATCTTTGCCTTCTTTAACAACCTCAACCTCTTCTACAACTTCTACTGAAGATTCTAATGAAGAAAACTGTTGTTCTAAATCTGCTAACTTATCTTTTGGGTTCAATGAGACATTAAAATTTTCTTTTGCTGCCTTTATTAATTCATCTTTTGTCATAATTTTCTCACTATAATTTAGATGCCTATAAGGTATCACAAATGTAGTAATTCAATCTAGTGGGATTTACATAAAAAAGGGAGCCGAAACTCCCTTTATAGCAATAGCTAATATTAAGCAGTTTGAAGCTTAAATTCACCGATAGCTGTTGGTAAGATTACTTTGTAACCGTATACAGCTAAACCTCTAACGCCATCACCGAATGAAGACTCAAGTCTTACAGTTTCAGTGTTAGTCATTTGAGAAGCATAAGCAACAGCTTTAGGATGCCCATACAAACCAGATGTTACTCCAGATGTTGTGCTTAGGTTGTTAGATACATACATATTGAATCTATCAACCGTACCAATAAAGCCATTTCTTAATGGAGATACATTATCACCAGTTAAGTATGCTTGTCTTAGTTCTGATTGCTTTAACACTGTTGCAACAGCAGGGTTGATGATCATGAATCTTCCGTCTTCTGGAATATTGTTTTCATCAAGCTGTTGACCAGCGTCTAAGATATGACCTAGAACACTTGAAGATGTAATGTTAGCAGGTGTACCGTTGATGTCTGTTAAAGACGAACCAGCCGCTACGTTTGCGAACACATCTTGCTCGATAGCGATTTTCATGTTTTGAGCTGCGTCATTAGCTGCTTCGTTCATGAAGTCGATATCTGCTTGTTCTCTTAAGATATCGTCAACTTTAAAAGCATAGCTTTTAGCCTTGTTGATATCTAGTTCGATAGTAGATGAAGTTACATCACTATATGAAATAGACCCAGAATAGTCAGCTACTGATACAGCAGGAACTGTTCTGATGTTTACTTTGTTACCTAACCCTGAGATTTCTCCTTCGTACTCGTTAGTTGTTACTTCAGACAACATGGTCTGAGCATAAAACTTAGCTTGTAACTTCTTAGAGAAGACTTCAGGTATAAAATGATTTTCACCAGCTGCAAAGCTAAAGCTTCCGCTTGAAGATGAATATGCCATAATTATTTCCTTTTTTTTATTAAATTAAAATTAATAGCAACAAATTAATTAGGGCTGGACTCTTCCATCGGCATAAGCTTGATCAATTTCTTTCTCATGCTTTCTAAACTGTTTATCAGAAAGTTTACCAATTTCAGTTGCAGTCCAAATTCTTTTACTGCTACCTACATTTTGCTTCCGGGCTTTAGAGAGTGAAGGTTCAACATTTTGTTTCGCCTTTTCTACTAAATCCTCTTTGGAGGCTTTTTTGGATATCAGACCTAAATCAGTTTTATATTTTGTTAAGAGGGATATTACATCCTGTGCATCACCTTCGCTTGCCGCACTCTGCCACATCCTAGACTGTCTGCCTAACCATAAAGTGAACTCTTCACTAGATGATACTGACTTCCAATCCGCATGAGCTTCTGCTATAGCTCCGTAATGCTTCTTATCTGCTTCTTCTTGTTGAGCCTTCAAGACCTCTTCAGTTGCCTGACTTACTTTTTGATCAACAGATGCGATGCGAGCATCAACATATTTCTGAAGTGGTTTCACTATCTCTGGGTAATCTTTTGCAATCTCACCAAGATCCACATTCACCTCTTCCTTCTGCTGTTCAATCCGAGCCTCAGACTTCATTACTTCCATAGCTTTGATTTTATTATCCATCTCAGCTATTTTAGATTCGAGTTCTTTCTCTCTCTGGGTAGCCTTGGTCATTCGTGCCTGAGCATTCTTATACCTTTCTTCCCACTGTTCCGCAGATAACAAACCCTTATCAGATTTATTGTCTTCTTCCTGAATCTCTTCTTCTTGCTGATCAGATGCTTCTTCAGTTTCCTGAGATTCATCGGGTAAAGTTTCAGCATCCTCTACAACTTCTTCCGGGGTGTCATCGACTTCAGCCTCTTCGGTAGCTAACCCTTTGGCTTCTGGCTCTGATTCCGTCTGAGAGTCTTCAATATGCTTCAACATCTCATCAGCTTCTTTTTCAAGCTTTTCGGCGATTAACTCGCCTTTAGTTTTTTCTCTTTCCATTTTTACGGTCCTTATTTGGGGTGTCGATAAAAATTATTTATATATGTTAGGTGTTTCCTTTCGGGAGCCTAACGAGTTGATTACTTTGTCAGCAATCAAATCTAAAGATACAATATATTTAAGAATGTCGCAACGACCTTGACTAAAGCGGTAGTCCTCCGTTATTTCCAACTGGTCCCGCTCCATTTGGCGGAGCAACTCCATTTCTTCCATCAGGACCGACCATTCCTTCGGCATTTTGGACTTGATCAACTTGACCGCCTTGCTGGCTGGCAAGGATAGCTTGTTGTAGTGCTTGCTCATCTGCTAACTCCTTTTGTGATTTAATAACTTCCTCTGGGTCAATGTCTAATGACTTTGCAATATCAGTTAATAGTTTTTCACGATCAACCATCTGTGCATCAAGAGGATTATTAATAAGAGAAAGAAACTGTAGCAATCTTTGTGACTGTACTTCTTTCTGTATTAGGGCTGTGGAACCTTTGGCTACGACACGCATGTCTGATTTAACTAACTCGTCTTCATTCCAAGTCATGTTCCAATCATATAAAGATCGTATCATTGGTTTAGTTAAATAGTCGTCAATGTTTTTAATTACGGACTTTAATACAATGTTCGCATTACTCATTAATATAGAAATACCTGTAGCGGTTCTATTTAATGAACTTTGCGTTTGTCCGTGGGTATAAGATGGCAATGCTGTAGTCTCGTCTGCGAATCTTCTGAATAGTTCAATAACAGAAACTAACGCTGGTGAGTTTGATTGAGGCTGATAGAATCTAACCATGGGCTGATTACCATCCCCACCCTCTCTTAGGAATACTCTCCAAGGATATAGCTCTGTTGGATCTTCACCTGAAGCCATGATATCAGTGTTAACTTCAACCATAGGACCAGATGATAATGCTACATTATCTAAGTAGATTCTTGTTGCAGCATTCATTGTGTTTTGTGAATCACGCATCATTCTAGGAACTCCTGTTCCCCAGAAGGCGTGTGGATTTTTTTCATATGGGAAAATAAAGTATGGAATGATTTGTCCCGGCAATGGATTAAGTTGAGCTTTAATAACCTTACCTGATGTTATCCATATGTTTGCACTATACTCTTGAGCCAGATCATCGTCTTTATTAAATTCTACACCAACCTCTTCTAGGTCATATCCATTTAATGAACCCCAAAACTCTAAGACCTCAAACTTGTTTGTGTCTGTGGTTCTATCGTTAACATTGGCTATCTCCCTTCTTGATTTTTCATGCTGTGCTTCATCATGATTTCCTTCAGGATTCATTTCAAGACACTCATTAATTAAATCAATATTAAATCCGGGATAGTCTTTTAGATCTACAAACTCTTGTCTTGAGATTACATGTCTTCTAAATATATCACGCATATCTTCCATAGAAGTTGCGAAAGGATCAGGATATAAATCAAATATAGATACAGCCTCCATTTCGGGGGCAGGACTTTCTTCGTAAATTAAATTAAATCCATCTTCTGATTTTACCCACCTATGATCTTTATCTACTCTAAGCGTACCAGCCTTCATAGCACCAGTACCAAATATAACTTGTTCCATGATGGCATCTTTCATTTTGCCTTCAAGGTTTCCTTCTATTGCTTGGTCGAGAATGGCTTCTTCCATATTCTCAACACGCATCTCTGTTTCTTTTTCAAGATCTTCTTTAAGTTCTTGCAGTCTTGCTTGGATAAGATCATCGACCAAACCGGGGTCAACGACCTGTGCTGCTTGCATAATTTCTAATGCTGCTTGTTCGGTAAGTTCTTGCTCAACGAGGGGTTGTTTTACAATGGGGGTTGATTCAATAGAAAAGAATTTTTGACCCGGTTGAAATAATAGATCTGTCATTCTTGAGAATGCAGCTAATACTTTTGTTCTAGTTAAGCCTACATAGACTTGAGATCTATCTCCCTTGGATTGTATCTGTGCTAAAACCTCTGGATCATATTGACCCATGAATGCTCTTAGATCTTCAATCCAATCATCCTCTATATCATCGCGAGCATCTTTATACTCGGTGTACTTTGACTCTAATATCTGTCCAAGGGAATTAAGCTCGTGCTGCTCTTGATCGTCTGTATCTACAGCTGCTGATATTCCTTCAGGTCCTAAATCTTTATCTATATCCATTTAAAAAAATTGTTTTCTCACCTGTTTAAAATTCTGTCTATGTTTCCTTGGCATACTATTTAATCCAAACAAAGCAATAGCGTATGCCATTATTCTATCATCAAAACACCCATGTTGGGCATTTGATATTCCTCTTGCGTCTACGACATAAGTTCTTAACTCATCTATGAGCTCTTGATCTACTATACCACTTTCTCCTTGTCGTAGTAAGTGTGCTAAGTTATCAATAATTAATGGCTTTGTCTTGCTGGTTGTTAAGAAACCTGCACGTCTTGTCAACTTATCTGTATATGCATCATCAACGGTTTGCTGAACATACAAGTTTGGATAATTTAATTCTTGTATTTTTCTTATAGTAGTTAGACCATGATTATTTCTTTCAATAAGTGTCCACGCTTTATTATAATAAATTCCAATCTTCGCAACGATGGACGCGAGATCGAAGGGGTCTACATGACCAGACCAAGTTGCAACTTGATAGCCCATATGATCTAGCACCTGTATGCACGAATAGTCTCCGTGCTCCAAGCCCTCCGCAACATCTACTCCTATACAATATCTTAAAGAATCCTTTGGATTCTCGAAAATTTTTAGGAGCCCCTTTTCGTGAGGAACAAAATCTGTATCACGCACGTCAAATCGGGAAACTGGGGTATAGCACTCTACTGCTGCTTGATCTATATACTTGGGCTCAACAAATAATCTTCCTGTTGTGAGAAACGCTTCTTGCGGGGTAGAGGGATATTCCTGCCTAAACAAATCCTCCCCACCAAGTTCTTGCATTTTTAATCTTCTAAACATTATCTGCTCATCGTCTAGATTAAACATACGTTTTACATCTTCCTCCTCACGCTCTAATTCAAAATACTTATCTACCTTCCTGCGATAATCTGGCATCATGTACCATGGAATAAAACATATTTCCCACTCTCCCTCTCCACGCAAGGCTCTCATGCATGCTTCATAAAACCATCCGCCTGCTCCATTCGCCGTAGACTCTAATAATATTTCTGACTCCGCTTCGGGGACTGTCTGTAGTAGCCCGGGGATAATATCTGAGTTAGGATAAAAGGCTACCTCAGATCCGTGTAAATAGTTTGTTGTCCAACCACGACCAACCTCGCCTGTTCGGGCAGTAGCTATTCTCCATCTTGATCCGTGAGTAAACGCCATGGAATTACTTGTAGATTCTTTAAGCTCTGGTATAACTAACGGATGCGGTAAATTATCATAGAAGTTTCTAACCATTCCAAAGATAGCTTTAGTGGATTCATTAAGATGGGATACAACAACAGCGTTCTGATTCTGTGCGGTAACTGTCTTCCAAAATCCTCTTGCTTGGCAATAGGTCGATATACCTGTTTGACGGGACTTTAAGATGAGGATTCTCACCCTGCCATGATGAGCATATTGCTCATTGATCATATCGTCTAATAATTGCTGTGCTCTGTTAAATTCAAAGGGTATTAATTTACCTTGTTTGTCTATGATCTTAAGACAGTTCTTCGCATAAATATGCAAATTCGTTTTAAAGGTTTTTATAATTTTTTGAATTTCAGTTTTTTTATTTTTAGCTTCCAAAAAACATGCCCCCCTATTGGTATTTTTTATATTTTGGGAAAGGGAAGGGAGGGGATATATGGGTATATGTATATGAGGTACCGTGGACAGCACTCCCCCCTGTGTGATTCGTACGCGGTTTCTTCATATGCGGTCTTTTTTTGCGGTTTTAAAGTATCGCCTTAATTAAGCGAGTCTTTTTTGTTTAAATCTAAGCTTTCAAACCAATCCGATTCGCTCATATTTACCTCTAACTTTTGTTTATCATCTATCATATGGTAATACTTCATGAGCAATTCTAAGGCTTTTAGACGGCTTCCGCCTGTGTGTCCTGCTACATCGCCTAGGGCTTCTTCTTTTAATCTGTCTATGATGTCCTCATGCTCCTGCAGATGCCTTTCTTTGAGTTCTTTTTGTTCAAATGCCAACATTTTTTGTACATCATCATCGTTCATCAATCGATACCCCTGATTATATGCACTCTTTTCTGAATATCCGCAACGCCTTGCCGATTCTGTGGCGTTCTTCGTTATCATATAATGTTGTACAAACTCCGCCTTTCTTTGCATTAATGTTTTGTCTTTAATAGCCATGTTATTTCTTGCCTTCCTCTATATGGTTTATTGCTTCTTTTTATTATATATCTATATGGGCTTTATGTGTATCTGTGTCTTTTGCCTCTCTTTTTTCTTCCCCCAAAAAACGCCCTCGCAAAGTCCAGATGGGTTCCAGATCAAGAAATTATTGCTTTTTTTATTAGCTTCTAGCCCTTATAAATAACGGCTTTTTTAGATTAATTAAAATAGTTGTTGACATGCAGCTAAACATATTATTTAATTGTATACATTGTTTACATACACATTAAAAGGAGGGAACATGTCAACAAGAGCAGTATATACATTTAAAACCAATTCTGAGTGGGATAATTCAGAGGTGCATATATATAAACATCATGACGGCTACCCAAAAGGTGGGCTTACATGGATTAGGGAAGCGTATTTATATTACAGAGAACATCAAGAGACAATGAAGCACCTAGTTAATAGAGATGCTTTATCAACTTGCTTTCTTTTATCTATTAACAAGGGTGAACAATATGGAAACTGTGAAATCACAGAACACCATGAGAAACACGGAGACTTAGAATATAGATATGAGATATTTATATCAAATGACTTTAAGCAAACCCCAATCGCTAACAATATCTGTATTAAGGTTTTTTCTTGTGCTTCTTGGGAAGGAGAAGAAAAGCTAATATTTATCGGAAATTTTGCAGAAGCTATAGCAGAATTTCAAACCTTAAAGGTGGCGTAATGAGTAATAATAAATTTATGGAATACGAGCAAGCCATGGTTGACTATGAAGAATCAAGCGATTACTCATACTGTTGCTTTCCGTTAGATATTGGAAAGGTTGAAATCTTTATGAGTGAGTCATGTCAACACAAAGAGTATGGCGTTTACTATGACATGTTTATTAATAAAGAAGAATTTGAAAGCGGAGTCTATAGGCACGAACTGTTTCAAGACGTTGATGAATTGGGCGACTTTGAATATGACTTATGTGCAATCGATGTTTTACGCTACGTTAAGCAAAGATTTCAAGATTCTAATTTAACTATTAATACATAAGGGGTAATTATGGATTTTAATATCAACATACAAAAGCAAGGCGGTTTCTATGAACTGTCTTGCGTTCATTTAGGGCTAAGAATTAGTAAGGTATATCATGGGTATTCACTTGCTGATTCTATCAAAGCATTCCAAGAATACTTGGATTATGGGTTTAGTTCTTAATAGTGCTACTGATGAGGAATAATTTTCCGAAACCTTTTCTTTTCCCCAAATCGATCACGGATCATATGAAAAGAATTGGTCTAGTACATATACAAACATTAAAGGAGGGAATATATGGAAACTATGAATAAAAAGAACGCTCAACTTTTAAGAGAGATTTTAAAAGATGTTTTAACAGAACCTTTGAAAAATCATGGCTTGAAGTTTGAGTTAGGGAATGCAAGATTCGACAATGACTCCGTTAAGTTTAACGGCTTTGTCATATCTTTAGAAGGTGGTCTTAGTCAAGAAGAAAAAGACTTGAAGCAAGAACTAGAATGGAGGTCTGAATATCCGCACTTAATAGAATTAGATTCAAACAGAGTTGCAGAAAATCAGGGTAAGCAATATACCTTGGTGGGATATAAACCAAGAGCAAGAAAAAATCCATTTATAGTAAGAGAAATGCAGTCTATGAAAGATTACGTTATTTCTGAAAAGAATGCTGAAAGACTTTTTGCGGTTGAAAAAAGCAAACAAGAGTTAAAGAAAAGGTTAGACGATAACTATAACACTCTTCAACAGACCGATATGAATGGCAATTATATTAAAAGTTCTGTGGAGGTTGTCTAATGAAAGTAAAAAAATGGGAGATATTTATATCTAAGTTTTTAGTAGGCAAGACTATTAAAAAAATAGAATACTTGACTGAAGAGGAAGCTAGGGAGTGCGGTTGGCACTCCATTCCCTTAGTTATTATTTTCGATGATGATTCTTATATATTTCCAATGTCTGACGATGAGGGGAATGACGGAGGAGCAATGGCGACATCATCAAAAGAACTGCCAACTATTCCTGTAATGTGGGCGGAGGGGTAATAAATAATGAGCAGAGAAATAGCAAAGATTATTACACCTGAAGAAATGACAAAAAAACAGCTTATTAATGAGTTGTTAGATACAGTCAAAGAAGATGTTATGACCAACGAACTGACTGCACTAACGCACCTCTTTGAGGTGCTGTTAGGTTTTGAAATTAACAGACAAATATTGGAGGAATATTTATCATGAGGGTACAAATAAAAGGAACAACTATATTTGGTTATATCAGGGTAGACTTAGAGAAGTCCAGATCTTCAAAAAAAATTGATTTTTTAGATGAAGAAACCAACCAAATTATAAAAGTAAATTCAAATCAACTTAAAGAAGCATACCTAAAGGAGGGAATATATGGCACAAGTAGATAAAATAGATGTGGGAAATTGGGTTAATTATTTTGACTTCAATTCCGCAGAAGATTTTTTAATGGAAATCTTAAACGAAGAGGTAGACATTGAAAAAATGAAACACTCTGTTCTTGCTATGAGGGACGGAGATATTGATATGGGAGAGATTTTAATGCAAGAAATGTATTATGAAGAAGAAACGCTCACGGATCTAAATAATGAAAGCGAATGGGATAGACACGCGAGGCATATGAAACCAATTAACAAAGCAAGGGAGATGGCAAATGAATAGAGCAGATGCAGTTCAGTGGCTTGGCAATAGGGGACACGATATCGAAGAGCATGAGATTATAAAATGCAAACGAGTTGGTAAATATTTGTTTCTTTTACAAGAAGAATACAGATACGAGGTTGAATACTATGATTTAACAGACTACACAGGCGAGTGTATTGATGCGGAGCCTATTGAAACTTTCAAATGGAATCTAGATTACATGAGAAAAGTTATAACAAGCGAACATTATTACAGGTGGTAACATGAATGTTTTAAGCCTATTTGATGGAATGAGTTGCGGACAAATTGCACTTGATAGACTTGGAATCAAGGTAGACAACTACTTTGCTTGCGAGATTGACAAGTATGCAATGCAAGTAACTCAGGCAAACTTTCCCAACACTATTCAGTTGGGAGATGTAACCAAGGTGGACTTATCAAAATTACCAAAGATAGATTTGGTATTGGCAGGTTCACCTTGCCAAGGTTTTTCTTTTGCAGGAAAACAATTAGCTTTTGATGATCCAAGATCAGCTTTGTTTTTTGAGTTCATTAAAATACTTAAAGAAGTAAAGCCAAAGTATTTCTTGCTTGAAAATGTAAGAATGAAGCAGGAGTTCTTGAATATTATTACAGAGCAAGTTTCTTCTTGTTACCCAGAAATTACTTTTGGAATTGAACCTATTTTGATAAATTCTTCTCTTCTCTCCGCCCAATCGAGGCAGAGATATTATTGGAGCAATATTCCAAACATTCATCAACCTGAAGAAAGGGGTATTGTTTTAAGAGATATTTTAGAAGAGAATCCAAATGAAGCACCAACAAAAGACACTCCTAGGAACAGAAGACATTACAAAGGTTTAGATGATAAATCTTTATGCATGACTGCAACAATGTATAAAGGGGCAGGGAATAATGGTATGACTTTGATTCCACAAAAACCTATTAAGGTAGGAATGAATGTTGATCGAGTCAAAGTAAGAAAGCATGATGTTGATATATTGGGTTTACAATTCTTATTAAGAGAGATGAAATCTAATAGTGGAAAAACGAACAGACGAATTTCTGAAGAAACAAATATGCCACTCACCAAAGTAGAACATTGGTTTAGAACTGATAGCAGTTTTGCTATACCAAGCGATGATATTTGGTTCAAACTAAAAGAGGTTCTTGGTATTGTGACCGATGTTTTTGATGCTCAAATCATGGAGTTTGAATATAGAGACGGAGTTTATGAAACCAAACAAAGGGTTTATAGTGAAGAAGGTAAGTCTCCAACGCTTACTGCTTCTAATAAGGAGCAATACATAGAAACATATAATGCACCACAACAAGTAGGAAATGCTGTAGATATAAATGGACATGATATTTTGAAAAGAGTTTACAGTCCTGATGGTAAGTCACCTACAGTAAATACTTGCCAAGGTGGAAACAGGGAGCCTAAAGTTGTATGTGGAAGGTATGTTGGCAGGTATAAGATAGACGGAGTAAGGCAGGATCATAGGGGTTCCATTGCAGGAAAGTCTAAACAAATGCTTGAACTTAGAAAAGATCAAAAGACAAACAACCTATCTACAGTTCAAAAGGACAATGTTTTAACCAAAGATGATGTTTATTGGAGAAAGCTAACACCTTTAGAAGCAGAAAGACTGCAAACCGTTCCTGATAACTACACCAATCATGTATCTAATACTCAAAGATATAAGATGCTAGGTAATGGGTGGACGGTTGAAGTTATATGTCACATCTTTAAAAATATGGAGTTTTAAATGAACAAAAAGAAATTAGTAGAACTAGCAGATGAAGTATTGACTGATCTTGATGTTGATTTAGAAAATTTATTAAGAGCAAATTTAGAGGAAGAATTGTGCAATCAACTTCATAGTAAATTTTATAATGCTCGTAATTTTCTTAAGGGCAGGCTAGCACACGGTGTTGGTTATGTCGTAGATGGAAAATCTTATAAATCTGTAAAACCAATATTAGATGATGCTATAGACAAACTGTTAAATAAGGCTAATTAGCCTTAGCAATCTTTTTACACCAATCAATGAGTTGATCTAGCTCTAAGGTGTATTTCATCATGTTTACTGCAAGACACACTAGAGCTATGTTTCCCTTCACATAACCTTTAGTGTTGTCTATGCGGTCTATTGAAATGTTATCTAGATGATATCCTGTTCCGTCTTTTACATACTTCATTTTTGTTCCAGAATATTTGCAGATCCCTTTTTGTTTATCATAAATCTCATGTAGATCTTCTTTAACCACATTAAACTCATGTGTTTTCTTGCGTCTATGGGATAGTTGGGCGTATAGGTTGTTCATATAAGCATAAGGGCTTTGGCTCATATTTTTATTTTTCCCGATTTGACGGCACTCACGACAAACCCGAGTCCTGTAACCCTTACTTATTTCGTAGCGACTTATATCCTTGTCTTTATGACAAGTCTTGCAGGTTCTAGTCCTAAGACCAGTCGAAGGGATACGTTTCTTTGATGCATAGCTCGAAACTTTCAACATCTTTGAGTATCTCCCTAAATTTTGTCATAGCATTTTTACTTGAAGCAACGGCAGGAGCGTTAGGCATCAAGCTACTACCCACAAGAAGGCAACCATGACTATCTTTTTCTGGAAAGTTACCTACATGAAATAATATGTAGGTTCTATTGGGTACATCTGTAATTTCAAATGTTTCTCCAAATCTTTTTGAGATATATCTTTTACAAGTGTAAGTCCCGGAAGGAATACAACTGACTTCTTTTTTATTTTCTCGCCAAGGACGTTCTGCTATCCAAAAGATATTATCATCGATAGTGAGTTTACCTAAAGTTGCTTCAGGCAAATATGCAAATCTTTCTAGAACTGCATCCGCTTTGTCTTTATTAAAGAACATATTAATTTAAATAAAGTGAGCTAGTTGCAATGGCTACTACTATTGCCCAAGCAATTCGTTCCATCCACCCAATATAAACATTACCCTTTGATTGTGATTTTTCTAAAGTTCTTAATCGAACTTCATGATCAGCTAGATCATCTTTTTGTGCAATCATCCTCTCTTCCAATCTAGGAAGTATAGACGTAAGTTTATGAACCTCCTCCATTTTTTTTTCGAGGCTATTCAATCTCATTTCTAGGGCTGTTAACTCCATTTTTCTTTATTTTGTATTGATTATACTGATATAAGATACCTTATTTAAAACTATACACAAGTTTTAATTGACCTTAAAAGTGATTGGTTTTATTATTGTAATATTGGAATACAAAGAGGGAAAAGCTTATGAACTGCCGTTCATGTAAATCAGTAGAGTTAAATAAAGACAGTCCAACTAAGGTTGTTGACGTAAGAAAAGTGGGTGATGGAACTATGGTTAAAAGAAGGAGAGAGTGCCTAGTTTGTGGTCAAAGATTTTCTACTTTTGAAGAGATATTTGAAAGAAATAAATAAGAAGATCCCATTAACTTAATTTGCTTTCTAATAGCATAGGTAGAATTTAATAACCAAAAAGCTGAAGCAAAGAAAAAATAGTATAGCTCAGAATTAAACTGCACTATCATAGCTAAGACACTACCAATCGCTATAGAAGAAAAGCCAATTAGTCTTTTTTTATAATCAGCAGACATAATTAATGGAGCACCCACAAAGGTTCCCAATATTACGCTACAAATTTGAATAAGTTCAAGGATAGTCATACTGATAGACAAAAGAGATTGTGCCTATGAGTATAAATATTTGGCGATTATCAGGGTATTTTTTTGAATGTCAAGACTGTTTTTAATTTTTCTTTTTGATAATATAGTAGGTTCCATGTTAATAAAAGAAGTCATTATAAAAGTAGCCAGAGATCTTAAAAAAGATAACAACTTTAATTATCAAGATCAAAATATTTTAAATGATTATCCTGAAGATCTATCAGAAAACGACATTAAGAAAGCTATGTTAGCAGTCTCTTCAGTATCAGAATCTTTATTAAAACTACAGTAAGTCTATTTCTTTGATTGAATCTTCAAAGTTCTTGCCCAAGCTTGACCATTGAGCATCACCACTTAATTTATAAACCCAACCGTTTGCCTTGTGCTGCCTTCCGTGAGGATTTGATGGTACCCATTTAACCATAACTCTGTCATGCCCCCTCTCAGCAAACTTTTGCATCAACTCTTCTCTTTTACTAGCCATATATTAATGAATAATTATATCATCTTCTTCAAGATTATATTCAGAAACATAGATGTCGTCCAATCTAGCAACGACTACGAGACCCAAACGATCTGCGACTTCCTCTGCCTTCTCTTGACTAACTGCGTGAATAACAGGTCCCTCATGGATTCGATCATCCCTTTGGAACTCTGTAAGGAACATTTTCATTTCTTGCTAGGGCTTTTCTTACTTCCTCCGCTACCTGCCCAGAGCTTTTTCCTCGCCCAATAGTTCGCAGAGAACTTATCATTCTTTGTAAGCCTGCCTGATTTGTCTTTGATTCCCCCGGATCTTGCAAGATAAGACTTCCTAGCTTTACTAGAATAATTATGCCCATAATCTTTATGCCCAAATCTGACAACTTTAATTTCATTTCCTTTTTTAGCTAACACTTCCATTTTGTGTTTGCTTGATCCTGTATTTCTTCTTGGTTTATTAAACCCCGGGTACTTCTTGCCCCTATAGACAACACCATTAGAGACTCTTTTAGTATCTTTAACTGTAGCCATTATCTTTTCCTTCCCTTGTGCAGTCCGTGTTTAGCATGTTGTTTACCTTTTGCGGTTGCTTTTCTTTTCACCCGATTTGCCTTGGCAAGCTTTTTTCTACCTTTGGATGTAGATTTAAGCTTTGCAATAGTCTTGGCTGGAGCATAGACCTCACCAGTCTTGCTAGATTTTTTACCGCTAGCAGTTCTCCATTTTTGTTTAGTCCATTTAATTAAAGACTTTTGAGTTTTCCTAAGAGCCATGATCTATTTCTTTTTAGCGTTAGCCCTTCTTCTAACCCTTGATGTTCTTTTTCTTACTGGGGTTTTTCTTTTTGCTTTGTCTGTGTGATATTGATCTTGTCTATTCAAGGTCCACTCAACAAATTTATCAAACAATTTTCCAATCATTTATAACCTCCGCCTTTTGCTTTATACATTTTAGCTAACATTTGAGCCTTTCTTGCTGACCACTGCCCAGCTCTACCACCTTTTGACCCTGCCTTTATCTGATTAAACAAATTTCTACGCATAGTAGGTTTGGTATAGTTGCCAGCGGAATTAACCTTTGACTTACTCTTGCCTTTTGATTTACTTCTTGGCATTTCTACGTCTTAGTTTTTTAAAATCAGCACCAGTAATTTTGTTTTTAGGTTTTGCAGCTTTTGCAATCCTTTTTTGTTTTGGTGAAAGTCTTTTATTTGCCATTTATTTTATCCTTATATTCTTTTCTAGCTTGATCTAGAATTTCTTTTCTTTGTAGAAGCAGTATAGGTATTGGGGTTGAGTTCTCTCCCTCGCCGGGGTAAGAGTAAAACACCTCAAGATCTTCATGCTCTTGTTCAATATAGTTTCCTATATTTTTTAACAAGCCAAGCTCTACTTCCTTTGCCTCAAAAACAATAACATCATAGTCATATACTACTGCTTTCCATATAGCCTCAGTAAAAAGAATATTAAAGGGTACAAACTTTATTCTACCTGAGTCGTATGATTCTAGGCTATGAGGACAAACTTTATTTATCGACTTAAAATATTGTCGCCAGTTATCCTCTTGACTTTTTCTTTGCACCTTTCTTTTTAGTCTTCTTGCCTTTAGTCTTCATTCCTCTTGCTTTCATTATTTTCTCCAATAAGTTTTTGCTTTTTGTTGTGCCTTTTTGTTTAACTCTCCAAAATGAAAAAGCTTAACACTTTTAGAAGAATGTTTTGTTCCAGAGTGCAAACTGCCATCAGACATTTTGTGTGTGCCACCTATGTGGAGAGTGCCGTCCTTCTTGTAGTGATTTACGCCTTTCATTTTTTATTTTTAAACTTTCTTACCACTTTATGATAGACCATTTGTTTCATGCCTTTCATAGTCCTATTATGTTCTGGCAATTCTTCCCATGCCTTTTTTCTTTCTTCCCGGGTTGGGAGCTTGGCAATGGTATTTACAATTCCCATCTGCATAGCTAGAAGATACAACAAATCGTAAAATTTTTCATCTACATCTTGTAGATATTCTATTCGTTTTTTATGAGTTGCTATTTTTCCTATAGCATCAGCATACTTCAGGGTGTCGATCTGTCCAAATTGATCAGTGTGTTTCACCAGTTTTGCCTTTTACTTTTTCAATAAGTCTTGATAAATACCACTGTGCTTTATACAAATCTTCCAATGGTTTTTCTTTGTTGTTATACCTCCAAAGATATTTCATTGCGTTTATTTGACAGGGTATTTCTTCTGAATGTGGGTTAAGAGATGCTACGGTTTCAAGAGCATCAATGCACTCAACCGCCCCTGCCTTATAATGATCTGGGTTTATGTTGTCTTTTTCTGACATTCTTTCTCCTTTTTCTTTTTTCTTTTACCAAAGATCTTTTCAAAGTTTTCATCATATTTATTTCTGTTAGCGGTTCGATCTCTATCTCCCTTTCCCCCATGCCAACCACCAAGCCTTTCACGAGTTGTCAT
>Ga0181380_1000380_pt1 | contig 20275 bp, 34 predicted proteins | sample 3SPOviralmetaG_FD_130116 | JGI IMG/M metagenome (GOLD analysis project Ga0181380, IMG submission 130116) | Marine viral communities from the oligotrophic San Pedro Time Series (SPOT) site, San Pedro Channel, CA, USA - 3 SPOT_SRF_2009-08-19 | ecosystem: Environmental > Aquatic > Marine > Strait... | reverse complement strand
TTACACATGTGAGGGGGATGTAATTATGGGACAAACAGAACCAATGAATCAAGAGATGGAATTTGACATCGGTGAAGAAGAAAAAGAAACCACCGTTGAAATGAATGAAGACGGGTCCGAAGCTAAACTGGCGGATGAAAAAGAAGCGCCAGTGGTAGAAGAGGTAGCCGAAGAAAAGCCTGTGGCTAAAAAAGAAACGGAAGAACTAGAGAACTACTCTGACAAGGTTAAAAAACGGATTGATAAACTGACCGCTAGACTACGCGAAACACAACGTAGAGAAGAGGCGGCGTTAGAGTTTGCTAAAAACGTACAGCAACAAAACGAGACGCTTCAAGAGAAATATGAAAAGAGTGACGCAGACCGACTACAAGAGGCACAGGGACGTACTGAGTCTCACGTGGTAGCTCTGAAGCAGGTCATAAAGAAAGCCCGTGAAGAGGGCGACATAGACACTGAGACTGAGGCGCAGCAACGCTTGACCAGTGTTCTTATGGAACAGGACAGAATTAAGCAGACCACTTCTTTGAGGGAAGCGCAACCGGCTCAGGCTGCACAACCCGCACCACAACCGCAACAAGCCCCGCCACCACCTCCCCCTCAATCAGACCCTAAGGCAGAAGCTTGGGCAGAAGAGAACGAGTGGTTTGGCACAAACACAGTGATGACGCATGCTGTACGTGGTATTCATGTGGATTTAATACAAAAAGAAGGGTTTGACCCAAACACAGACGAGTATTATGATGAGATAAATCGTAGGATACGCGACATATTTCCTAATGAGTTTCAGGAAGCGCCTACGCCCAAAAACAACAGGACTAGCCGACCCGTGCAGACGGTAGCTCCTGCAACCCGCTCTTCGGGGGTAAACAACACAGCACGCCGCACTGTTAGGTTGACCCCAAGTCAAGTTGCGATAGCAAAAAAATTAGGGGTTCCACTTGAAGAATATGCCAAATACGTTAAGGAGTAATAAAGATGACCGAAGCTACCAAAGTACCAAAGTTAAAACGCAGTGATCGAACCACGGAAACGCGGGAAAAGACAGTGCGCCGTAAAGCTTGGGCTCCTCCTTCACGACTAGACGCTCCAGAACCTCCTCCGGGCTATAAGCATCGGTGGATTAGAGTCGAGTCAGGTGGCGCAGATGATCGCGCTAATGTTTCAGCTAAACTCCGTGAGGGGTATGAGCTGGTACGTGCGGATGAATATCCTGATTTTGATTCAGGTGTTCAAGATGATGGTAAACATGCCGGTGTAATCGGTGTAGGTGGTTTGCTGTTAGCGAGAATACCTGAAGAAACGGCAGAGGAGCGACAAGAGTATTATTCTTCTAGAACCCATGACCAAATCAGAGCTGCTGATAATGACCTGTTGAAGACGAATGTTAATTCGTCTATGAAAATCAATGCGCCAGAAAGGCAGTCCAAAGTAAGCCTCGGAGGCCCACGTTCGGGTTCCGAATAACTTAATATAAAGGACATAAATCATGGCTAATAGAGATAAAGCCTTTGGGCTACGTCCGCTTGGTAACTTAGCTGGTACTGGAGCACAGAAGCAGTACGGTTACGAGATTGCGGACAACCAATCGGGAGCTATCTTCCAAGGTGACCTAGTTACTTTGAAGGATGGTTACATTTTACAATTTGACCCGTCGTCGCATACAGCGGCAGTAGGCGTGTTTAACGGTTGTTTTTACAATGACCCTACAACGCAGAAGCCTACTTTTTCTAACTACTATCCGGGTAGCATAAACATCACTCAGGGTAAGATCGTTGCAGACGTACTTGACGATCCTAGCCAGATGTTCATTATCCAGAACGATGGCACTTCTGCTGTAGCTAACTACGGCAAGAACGCAGACATCGTAGTAGGCACGGGAAGCACTGCAAACGGCATGTCTGCTAATGAGCTGGACACGAGCACAATCGCTACAACTGCTGCACTTAACTTGAAGATCATTGGTCTTTGGGACGTACCTAACAACGCTGTTGGTGCGAATGCTGTGGTCGTGGTTAAAATCAACGAGCATCTCTACGGCAGTGCTGGCGTAGCAGGACAATAAGGAGAATAGATCATGGCTATATCAAGAGCCCAATTAGTAAAGGAGTTGGAGCCGGGTCTAAACGCTTTGTTTGGTCTTGAGTACAACTCGTATGACAGTGAGCACACTGAAATCTACGAAGTAGAGTCTTCGGACCGCGCTTTTGAGGAAGAAGTGATGCTATCTGGTTTTGGTGAAGCACCTGTTAAGGCTGAAGGTTCTGGCGTTGCATACGATCAGGCACAAGAAGTTTACACAGCGCGTTACACTAACGAAACTGTGGCGTTGGCTTTCTCTCTAACAGAGGAAGCAATTGAAGATAACCTGTATGACAAGTTATCCGCGCGTTACACTAAAGCACTAGCTCGGTCTATGGCTACTACTAAGCAGATCAAAGGAGCCGCTATTCTTAATGGCGCGTTCACTACATCGCTTGGTGGTGACGGAAAGCCTCTATGTGCATTAGATCACCCTACATTGACTGGTCCTGATCTCAAGAACGAGTTAACTGTATCGGCGGATCTTACAGAAGCTTCTCTTGAGCAAGCACTAATCGACATCGCTGCGTTTACTGATGAGCGCGGGTTGAAGATTGCTGTTCAAGGCAACAAGCTAATTATCCCTAAAGAGCTACAGTTCACTGCGGACCGTATAATGAAGTCAACTCTGCGCGTAGGTACAGCAGATAACGATATTAACGCCATCCGTAACATGGGCATGGTTCCACAGGGTTACTCTGTAAACCATTACTTAACTGACCCTGACGCATGGTTTGTCATTACTGACGCACCAAACGGCATGAAGATGTTTAACCGTGTTGCTCTTTCAACTGGCTTTGAAGGAGAGTTCAACACAGGTAATGTCCGATATAAGGCTCGTGAGCGCTATAGCTTTGGCTTCAGTGATCCACGTGGCATATTTGGATCGCCGGGTACTCCGTAAGGAAAACCTTGGTACGAAAAAGGGGGCTTCGGCTCCCTTTTTTTATTTGTGCAATACGCGAATAAGTGCTATATAATTAAATGATACCGGGGTCATTCGGTGTATCTGACAGTCCCGGCTGACGACATGTAGACAGATACGCCCCAAATTAACTCGCATGTGAGGTTATCCTAATGGCTACAACTACCTTTTCAGGTCCTATTAAGGCCGGAACTATTAAAGACACCATAGGCACTACGATTGGCACTAACGTAGCCAACATAGGCTTTGCCGTAATGGGTCAATCTGCTGTACCAAACATTACAGGCGCAAGCCAACTTAACCAAAGAATGGCAATAGTACCTGCTAATTCTCAAATTATTGATGTGATTTTAAACGTTACTACGGCAGGAAATGACGGTGGAGCGGCTACTATCTCAGTCGGAACTGCTGCTGATGCAGATGCTTTCTTAGCTACTGTAAACACCAAAGCCGTTGGCACTACACACGGAACGCTAGATACAGAAGCTACTAACGTTGGAACTACTGACTTAGAAGTTTTAGCTGATTTCACTGGAGCTAATGGTGACGGCACAACAGGTGTGGCAACAGTTACGGTTATGTATCTCCAAAACAATAACCTTTCCTAAGTTTCTCACTTAATAGGAGTAACTTATGAGTGCAAGTAATATATCGGCAGTTACCAAAACAAGCTCTACAGCCGGCGTAAGTGGCCGTTGTAGGGTTTACGGTATTTATTTTGTTAATACAGCAACTGCATCGAGCTTCTCTTTAAAAGACGGAAGCTCTGGTTCAGGCACTGCTCAGATAACTATAAATACACCCGCAGTGGCAGGCGCACAAGAGATTACTATTCCTGATGAGGGGATACTTTTTACTTCTGGTGTCTTCATTGATCTTGCTGATGCTGAAGTATTAGCGGTCACAGTATTGTTTGCGGGAGGAGTGGCGGCTTAATGGCGTCTACGAAGGCTGTAAAACGTACCCCATCAGGCCGTATTACTTATCGCGGGGAGTCTTTTTCAGGTTACAACAAACCTAAACGGACTTCCGGCGGCAGTAAAAAGTTTGCAGTATTGGCTAAAAAGGGCGACGACGTAAAGCTGGTTAGGTTTGGTGATCCGAATATGACTATTAAAAAGTCAAATCCTAAAAGGCGTGCAAGCTTTAGGGCTCGTCATAATTGCGACACAGCTAAAGATAAATTTAGCGCAAGGTACTGGAGCTGTAAAAAATGGTAAAAAAAGCACCAGCAAAAAGAAAAGTTGTAAAGAAACCCGTCAAAAAAGCGACGGGCGGTTCAGTAAAGTCTACCGTCAATAGTGCAGGTAACTACACAAAGCCTACAATGCGTAAAAACTTATTTAATAAAATTAAAGCCGGCAGTAAGGGTGGTTCATCGGGCCAGTGGTCCGGTAGAAAAGCCCAGATGTTAGCCAAAGAATATAAGGCAAAAGGTGGGGGATATAGAGACTAATGGCTCTTAAAAAGCCTCAAAAGTCCCTTCAGTCTTGGACTAAGCAGGAATGGCGTACTAAAAGCGGTAAGCCTTCTACTCAAGGGCCTAAAGCGACAGGGGAAAGGTATCTTCCTTCAAGTGCGATTAAGTCCATGAGTAATAAAGAATACGCTGCAACAACCCGTAAGAAAAGAGCGGACACAGCAAAAGGAAAACAGTTTTCGAGCCAACCTAAAAAGGTAGCGTCGAAAGTAAAGAGTCACAGAAAAGTGAGGTAATTATTATGGCTGGACGTGGAATGGGTATGGCTACCAGAGGTGGCGGAGCAGTAAGGAGTGGCCCTAGAAATAAGGTGCTTAAAACTAAAAGTAAAACTACGGGTGTTCCCATGTACAACAAGGGTGGCTCTGTAGGTAAAAGTTTTCCCGACCTAAATAAGGACGGCAAGGTTTCTAAAGCCGATGTTCTTATGGGCCGTGGCGTTAAAAAGAAAAGAATGGGTGGTGCGATTAAAAAGTATCGCAAAGGCGGAATGTGTAGTTAATGGCTACTTCAGGGACAACAGACTTTAATCTTGCAATAGACGAGATTGTAGAGGAAGCTTTTGAGCGATGTGGAATGCAGATGACTTCAGGTTATCAGCTTACTTCTGCAACACGTTCTCTAAACCTGTTGTTTTTAGATTGGGCTAATCGTGGATTAAACCTTTGGACTATTGAGCAGGCAACAGCCGCTTTAACTAAAGGGACTACGGAAGTAGCGCCGGGCGCAGACACGGTTAACGTGTTATCTGCTGTAATCAGAGATACAGTCGGTGGACAACAGCAGGATGTAAGCATTGATCGAATTAGTCGATCTGAGTACCTAAACGTACCCAATAAGCTTACTGAAGCAAGACCTACGCAGTATTACGTCCAACGAACGATTACACCTACTATTTTCTTGTGGCCTGCCGCAGACAAAGCTTACACGTTGGTTTACTACCGAATTAGAAGAATGCAGGACGCGGGTGCTTACACAAACACAACCGACGTTAATTTTAGGTTTCTGCCTTGTTTAGCCTCTGGTTTGGCTTACATGATCTCTTTAAAGTATGCCCCAGATAGAACTACTGGACTAAAAACTATTTACGAAGAAGATTTCTTACGCGCAGCAAAGGAGGACAGGGACACAGCCAGTGTTCACTTTGTCCCAAGTGTGGGCTAAATGGCTTATGCAAACGGTAAATTCGCGGTTGCAATATGTGATTATTGCGGATTTCAGTTTCCCTATAAAACCTTACGAAAAAACTGGAAAGGTTTTATGGTCTGTCCTGAGGATTTTGAGCCAAAGTCCCCACAGATAGAGCCTTTAAACTATAGAGGGGACGCAATAGCTCTTCGAGACCCTAGAACCGATAGGTTAGAGCCCGTAGTAGTTTTCGTAGGTTTGCCGGGCGATTCAGCGTTTAACAGTATAGGAAGTGCTAACTACACTTCTGGCACTACAAACATGCAGCCTTTTCCGACTCAACGGCCTGTAGAAGGTGTGGGCTCAGTTGGTACAGTTATAATAACGGGCGCTACCGATTCAGTAAATGTTTCGGGTGTAGAGGGCACTGCTTCGGTAGGCTCAGTAGCAGTAGTTCTGCCGACAATTACAACACTGACCGTCACCGTAGCAAACACAGGCTATGGAAATAAATACTACATAGACGGAGTACAGCAGGCGACATTGACGTTGAACGAAGGATCTACTTATAAGTTTGATCAGTCCGCAGGAACTAATAACAACCATCCTTTGCGCTTTTCTACAACTTCGGATGGAACGCATTCCGGCGGTACAGAGTATACAACAGGCGTCACTACAAACGGTATGCCGGGTAATACAGGAGCCTACACACAGATAGTGGTAGCGACGGGTGCTCCTACGCTTTATTATTATTGTACAAATCATTCAGGTATGGGCGGACAGGCCAATACGCCATAGGTTTGGTGAATTAAATGACATACGATGAGTTAGTTACAAACATACGAAACTATACTGAAATAGACAGTAATGTATTTACCGATGCCGTTATTAATACGTTCATCACTATGGCGGAGAATCGAATTCTTAGAGACATTGATCTTGATGTTTTTCGGTTAGAATCTACAGGCACGTCTACTCAAGGAGACAGGTTTCTCACAGCGCCTAGCACAATCCTTACGCATCGTTATTTAATGACAACAATAAACAATGTCCAAAACTTTTTAGAGTTTAGGGACACTTCGTTTATGAAAGAATATTGGCCGGATTATACGGTACAAGGCGTACCCAAGTATTATTCTGTCTGGGATCAAAATACTTTTTATTTAGCGCCTACACCAAATGCAGATATTGCTATGCAGATTGGTTACATATATAGACCAACACAGTTATCTTCCACTAATACTACTACATGGGTCAGCACTAATGCTCCTGAGGTATTACTTTATGCTTGTCTAATTCAGGCGTATAGTTACACCAAAGGGCCCACTGAGATGATGCAGTTTTTTGAAAACAGTTATTCTCAAGCTATACAGGGGCTGGGTATTGAACAACAGGGTCGTCGTAGAAGAGACGAGTATAGGGATGGTATCATTAGAGTACCGCTTAAATCGGAGTCACCGGGACCATGATCTCAACAGTAGGTGGAGTACAATTAGGAATAGCAACAACTTCAGCAGTTTCAGGGAGAGGATTTACTCCTGAGGAATTGGCGGAGCATGCAATAAACGAGGTGATTTCCATTGGAAATAACTCGCACCCTGTTTTACAGGCGCAAGCAGAAGCATTTAGAGAGGACATCAGAGGCGTAATGCTTAATTACTTACGTCAAGCGGTGGCTTCTCATAACACCACATTAATCAACCGTTTTCGGGATGCTGGGCATCCAGAATTAGTGAAACTACTAGAGGTCTAACATGGCAATTACAATCACAACTGCAATGCCCACATCGTTCAAAGTTGAGTTGATGAAGGGTTTACACGATTTCACCGCAGGAAGCACCACGTTTAAGATGGCTTTGTTTGTAGCTACTGCTTCAGGCAGTGGCACATTTGGTGCAGCGACTACTAACTACTCTCAAATGGGTAGTGACGAGTTACCCACGGCTACAGGATATACACAACTGGGTAAGTTACTTACCTCTGTGACTCCTACAGCGGATGGTACAACAGCAATCACTAACTTTAGCTCTGTAACGTGGACTTCTTCTAGCTTCACAACATCAGGCGCTTTAATTTATGACACGAGTGATTCTAATTCTGCGTGTGCGGTATTGAGCTTTGGTGGCGATCAGACAGTAAGTTCTGGTGATTTCCAGATACAGTTCCCATCAGCAGCGGCATCTACAGCTATTATTCGCATTGCTTAGTAGAGAAGTGCCATGAGCGCATGGAATGAAGGCCTTTGGGGCTTTAATGGTTGGGGCGGACAAGTCGCTAAAACCGTAAACCTTGGTGCAACATGGGGCGCTCTTGGCTGGGGCGAAGAAAGCTGGGGCGCTAATAGCATTGCAGTAGAAGGAACGGGAGCTGTTGGTACGGTTACCCTTAATTACACAGCTAACATTGTGGCCCCAAGTGTTACAGCCACAGGCGCAATAGGCACAGTAACTTTAGATTATACAGGCCTTGTTACCCTTACGGGAGTAGCGGCGACAGGCGAAATAGGAACAATAGGCGCAGCCTCTTCTTTTGACCTAACCGGAATATCTGGCACAGGTGCGATAGGAGACTTCACAGTCGGGGTAAATGAGTTTATTATCCCAACAGGAATAGGTGCTACAGGCGCGATAGGAACAGTTTCATTTAGTATAGGTAAGATAATTAACTTCTTCAACGGAGTAGCTGGAAGAGGAATACTAGGAACGGTAACCCCTGCTTACGGTAGAAACGTAGCAGTAGCCGGAGTAGGTGGCACTGGAGGAATAGGAGCTGTAGCACCTGCTATAGTTTTTGAAGTAACAGGCGTGTTAGGAACGGGATCAGTAGGAAATGCAACAAATACTCGTAGTGCAAATGCTTACCCCACAGGGGTAGCGGGGACAGGGCAAATAGGAACGGTCACAAACGTAGGTTGGTCTCTTGTCCCTGATGCACAAACCCCAAATTGGACTATAATTAACCCCGACATAGCAGCATAGGACTAAAACATGGCAACTTATGTAAACAATCTACGACTAAAAGAAATCGCTACAGGCGATGAGAGTGGTACGTGGGGAACCAGTACCAATACTAACCTTGAACTAATTACTGATGGTTTTAGTTTAGGCACAAAACAAATGTCTAGTGATGCTGATGAAACCTTCACTATGCCTGATGCTACAGCAGACGGGACGCGCTCTCTGTATTTAAAAATTACCTCTGCAGGTTCTCTTACGACTACCCGTGTAGTTACACTTGGCCCTAACACAATATCTAAAACATGGATTATTGAGAATGCCACTACTGGTAGTCAGATTATAACCATTAAACAAGGGTCGGGTGCTACAGTAAATATCCCCAATGGCTCTAAAGTAATGGTCGTTACGGATGGAGCAGGAGCAGGAGCTGCGGTGTTTAACGCTAATCCTAGCAGTGAGGGAGGCGTTACTTCTGTTAGTGGTACCGGTACAGTTAACGGAATTTCGCTTAGTGGAACGGTTACGTCAACAGGTAACATTACATTAGGGGGAACGTTAACTGGGGTTAACTTAACCTCGCAAGTTACAGGGACTCTTCCGGCAGCAAACGGAGGCACAGGATCAACTTCGGCGGCTACAGGAACGGGAGGCGTTGTGTTGATGATTTCGCCTTCACTAACTACTCCAAAAATAACCACAGGAATAGATGACTCTGCGGGAAACTTGACTATTCCAATCGACTCAGATCAATTTTTCTCAGGCACTTTCTCAGATAAAGTAGTTGCTTTGGGCAATACAGGGACAGCAATTACACTTAATGCTAACTTAGGTAACGTGTTTACAGCTACCCTTAATGGAAACGCTACTTTAACTTTAGCTACGCCTAATTCTACATCAAATAGAGCAACGTCTTTTACATTGGTTTTAACTAATGATACTACGCCCTCTAGGACATTAGCCTTGGCGGGAGGAACCTTTAAGTATCCGGGAGGATCTTTATCACGTACAACAACTGCACAAGCCGTAGATATATGGTTTTTCTTTTCACCGGATAATGGTACGACATGGTACGTGACTATACCTATGAAAAACTTAACCACTTAATTTTATTAAATACAGGAGAAAGTTAGTATGGCCCTCACAGAAGAGCAACAGCAGCAATTAGAGTTACAAAAGGCAGTAGAAGAAGACAGAGCAAACCATCAAGCCTCCGCAGAAGAAAAACGGGTAAAAGCGGAGGCTATAAGGATGGCTAAAGATATTCTAATGGAGAATAGAAGGACTACGTTAGCAGCCGACGCTGTAGACATAACTGCTGAACAAGTAATGGATTTAGCCTCTAAGCTTTCAGATCATATAAACTCATAGAAAATGGAAACCTTTTTCTATTTTTCGTCTCCCATTTACAGAGAAGAACTTTCCGACTGGGTTGAAAACACTATTACCCATAGTGAAAAACATTACTTAGAGACCCAGCAACAAATCGGTGACGATGTCCCCGTTCTTCAAACAGGTTCAATGGCTAAAGACCCTGATCTCTCCTTTCTTACTTCTTACTTTAGAGATAAAGGGGTAAGCATACTAAAAGAGCAGGGCTACTTGACAGACGAGTATGAGTTTTTTGTTGCGGGAATGTGGGGGCAAGAGTTTGCTTGTACTGGAAGTAATGTGATGCACATCCACTCTGATAGCCAAATCTCTGGCTTTTATTTTTTAAAATGCCCCGAAGGTGGCTCTTACCCTATATTTGATGACCCACGAGCGGGGAAAAAAATGACCGACCTGATGTCAAAACAAACTAACGAAGTGCTTACAGCCACGCCTCTGATTCATTTCAACAATGTTCAAGCGGGAACATTACTGTTGTTTAACTCGTGGCTTCCTCACATGATTACAAAAAACCAATCAGAAGAAAAAACAAAATTTATACATTTTACCTTGGGACAACGCCGGAGGTTTATCTAATGGAACACTGGTTGCCCCCCTGTGCAAAAAAAAGAGAAGTATTTGCGTGGTGGGAAGGAACGTTTACAGAAAGCGAACTAGATTGGCTACAACAAAAAGCTAAAGAAGGTAAAATAGACGGATTAGCTGGTGGAGAAATAAAAAACACAGTAAGAAGAAACAAGATAGATTGGCTGTCTAACACTGAAGACACTGCATGGGTTTTTGAAAAATTAGGCATGGTTGCATCTTCTTTAAATGCAGAGTATTTTAGTTTTGACCTAAGCGGGTTCCATGAATCTTTGCAACTTTGTAATTACTATGAAGAAGCTCAAGGCGAGTACAAATGGCATCAAGATTTTGGAGGAGATTTTTGCAGGAAACTTAGTTTAGTTTTGCAACTTTCAGATCCTAGTGAATATGAAGGAGGAGATTTGCAAATAAAAACAAACGCCTACGAAGCAACAATGAAAAAACAAAGAGGTTTAATAATCGTGTTTCCATCGTGGACCTTACATCAAGTAACACCTGTAGTGAAGGGGAATAGACAAAGTTTAGTGGCATGGATTGCAGGGCCAGAATTCAAATGAAGGTTGAATATAAAGATTTTATAGGGGTTTTTTCAGAGGTGTACCCCAAGGGTTTTTGTCAACATGTAATCTCTGAGTTTGATAGAAATCAATCTTTTGGAGCAGGTTCAGACAGGCAACAGGCGGAAGGGGCTTTAAAGCATAATAAAGACGATTTCCACATGTTTTCCGACGGCTTTAATCTCAGTTTGGCTCCGTTTGAAAATAAAAGCACAAACGATTTAATTTTTGAAGGATTACAAAATTGTTTTAACCTTTATAAGCAACAATTTTCTGTATTGGATCAGGTTAGGATTCATTGTAGCACTATAAAAATGCAAAAAACGTCTAGTGGTAGTGGTTATCACGTTTGGCATTTTGAGCAAGGTAGCGGTGAACAGGCAAAAAGAAGTTTGGCTTACATGTTATATTTAAATACGCTGCCCAACGAAGCCAATGGAGAAACAGAATTTTTATACCAACAGAGAAGAATAAATCCTGTTGAAAATACTATGGTGTTGTGGCCTGCTGCGTTTACGCACGCACACAGAGGAAATCCTGTTTATGGCGACAACAGTAAATATATTGTTACTGGGTGGTTTTACCACGAGTGAGTTGAATTATGCCAATAGGTGCGAGTAAAGCAGGTGTTCTAGGTGCGGGAGTTGTTCCGGGGGGATCTGAAACATTTAATGGACCCGGAACTTTTACGTCTCCTGTAGGAGTAACCTCTATTAATGTGACAGGAAATGGCGGTGCAGGGAATTCGGGCGGTGCGGGAAATGCTGCTGGGCAGGGTCCCGGAGGATCCGGAGGAGCAGGGGGTCCCGCACCCGTAAATCAGGGAGGAGGCGCTCCTTTAGCACAAGGAGCACCCGGAGGAGCCACTCCCGCCGGAGGTGGAAATGCTGGGCCTGCTGGGAATCCCGGACTTGCTTCTACCGCTTTTAGTTTAACTTTTCCGGGTGGCGCAGGAGGACCCGGAGGGGCTGGAGGTACAGTGGGGAGCACGGGATCAACCGGGGGTACAGCACCCACAGCCAACAGCTCGGCGGGTAATCCCGGTACTAGAGGATCTTTGCAGGCAGGCTGGGGCGCAATAGGAAATGGTGGTCCGTGGTGTTTATGTATACCGGGCCAACGCGGTTCAATGCCTGCGTATGGCGGTGGCGGCGGAGGTGGCGCTGCTTCGGATGGAGGAGGAAATGCTGCATCGTTTGCCAATTCGGGAACACCATCTAGGCCCGGAGGTCCGGGGGGTGGCCTTGGCACGCCTACCACCGGAGGTAGTGGGGGTACGGGTGCTTACATTGTTAATGTCTATTGCGCTGGTTCTGAGTACAATAATGCTTCAACTCCTGCCACGTCAACAAACGCCGGAGCGAGTGCAGGTGCTGGCGGAGGTGGCGGAGGTGGCGCTGCTCAAGCTTATGGTGGTGGCGGCAGTTATAAGGCAGGAGGCGGCGGTGGCGGTGGAGGTCAAGGTGGCGCAGGAAATGCAGGAGGTGCGGCTGGTCCGGGGGGAGCCTCTAGTCCTACAGCATTTAATGCCGTAGCAGTCGTATCAGGCGCAAGTTATCCCGTCGTTTCAAACGGTCAGGTTGTTGTATCTTGGAATCCTCAGTAATGAACAAAAAAGAATTTGAAAAACAACATAGAGAAAGACAACAACAGTTACAATTAGAGGCGCTTGATGCTAATCGTAATAGGGCACAGGCAGTAAGTATAGGTATGTCTGCTTCAGGTACGACTGAGATAACAATGCGTGGGATAGACGGGACATTTTTATGGAATATTTATCCTCCTACGCAAGTAACTGAATTTATACATCAATTAGCCGCAAGTATTGGTTGCCACATACACCTTCAACCAAGAGAGGATTTTGGTAGTTGGCGTGAATGGAACCCTATTAGCGAAGAAGAAAAATTGCACTTAAATGGTTTTCCTCCCTTTGCTCAACACAAAATAGGTCATCACACAGTAGGGGTACTTAAACAAGAGGTGGAACCCCAAAAATTACCTTCAGGACAGAAGCAGGAAAAAAAACATGTGGCAACTAAGAAAACTGTCAACAAACGAAAACCTAAGCGAAGTAGGTCCTCTTCCCAATGATTGGGGACCAATATTTGGACTACAGGGCATTAAAGAAAGGCTTAGTGATTTGTCTTGGATTGGTCCAACTTACGCGGACATGGGTTGGATAAAACTTACGGAAGCGGAAAAGAAAGAGCTTAAATTAAAACAAGTAGTGTCTAAAATAAACGCAGAAAAAAAACTGGCCGACAAAGCGATAAGTGATGTAAAGATAACGGTTGAGAAAAAAACGGAATGGGTAAATTATTTATTGGCCTTAGATTTAGTTTTATTGCAACCTGATGTTACAGGAAACACTTATTACCCTATACGACCTATTATTTAATAATTAAAGTAGGTAAGTAAAAATAGGAGAATACAATGAGTACATATGAAATACGTTTTAACGTACTAAAAGGAGAAGAGGGACACGGCTCAATAGATCATGGTTGGGAAGTATACTTAGATGAAGGCCAAGAAACCGATGATGAAAAAACAAAATGGTTAGCCAAAAGTATTTCACTAGAAGTCCCAACTACCCTTGAAACAGGAAATGACCGTACTAAAATAATGTGCGAGGGAACATTAGCATTTACGGAAGGCACAGATTCAGTAGTCATCACGTAACGACTTGTATGATTGTTTCATACTCCCAAGACTTTGCAGTAATTCGCGCACCTAAAACAGGCTCTACTTCGCTTGTGTTCTATTTTTTTAAATCAGGTCTTTTAGACCATAATCACGATATATATGCCATTGAAGGGCCCTGTTTAACGTGGCAAGAACTAGAAGACGAGTATAAAAAGCACAGATTAAAACAGCCTATAGGGCCAAGTGCCTTGACTCCTAGTAAGCAATTTAAAGATGTACATCTTACCTTCAATGAAATGTACGAACAGGGACTAATACGCACTGATATGCCTTGCGTAGGGACTATAAGAAATCCTTTAGAAAGAATAGCGTCAATATACAATTATCCTAAGTTTTTTGCGTCAAAGGCTCTTTTTTTAACAGAAGAACCAAATGAGTATTGGGATAATATTAAACAGGAAATTAAAGATCAAGGAGGATACTGCTCTCTTCGTACTAAGCCCTTTAAAGCTCAGTCTGAATATTTTCCAGACCACGCTGAGTTATTTAATACAGAAAGTTTACATAAACACATTATCCGATACATATCTGATAAAGGTGGAAAAGTTAATGAACGCATAGAAATGCGTAAAAATCACAACAATGATTTGCAGGAGTTTTTATTAAAACTTACTTTGGGCAGAAAACAAGAGATATTAGACACTTATCAAAAAGACTATGAACTTTGGGAAAAGTCTTACGCGACATACAATTAAATGAAGTTATTTAAAGAGAAACCAATTGAACTACATTGCTATACAAATAGAGCCGACGTATATAACTATGCTCCAATAAAACAGTCAGTACAAATAAATAGGTCTTGGTTTAAAGAACTTAATACTAATAAACAAAATAAAACTTTAGTGGGGGAGCATATAACTGCTAAAAGTTGCCCTGCAATAGTTAATAATTTAAAAACAGGAATCGTACTACCTTTGTGGAGCGATGTGAGAGTTCAGGTTGCTCCTGTTGGTTTAGTAGAAGACCATTGGTGGAAATATCAGTATGCAGACGGAATCTCTAGGGCAGAAAATCATACTTTTAATCAACTGGGAATGTGTGAATATGACAAAGAAGCTATGATACTTAAATTGGTATCCCCGTGGAGATTTAAGTGTAGCCATGATATATCCTTTTTTTATGCAGGGGATCAATTAGAGTTGTTAAAATATGACAACCTAGAGATAATTCAAGGCGTAATAGATTTTAAGTATCAAGCAAGTGCCAGTGTAAACGTCCTAATAAGAAAAAAAGAAAATGAAACAGATATTGTTCTTTCTTTTTTAATGTCTTTATTAAAGTTAATACCATTAACAGAGAAAAAAATAAAAGTAATAAATCACTTAGTTAGTGACAGCGTGTGGGAAAACTTAAATCAGATAAACACAAAAACATCTTTTAATAGTTCATATTACAAAAACAAAGGTGTGATGTGTCAAAAAAACAGCCACTTTAAACACGAAACAGACGATTAATGGACTATGGGAAAAAGCGTATGCTGTGTACAATTAACACATTAGCTAAAATATGAGTATGTACAATGATCGAGATTGGACTAGCACTTGCAGCAGCAAGCAAAGCTTTCGAGCTGATTCAACAAGGAGTTCAAACGGGGCAGGATGCCTCTGACCTTATTGGTAAGCTCGGTTCTTTCTACGATGCCAAAGACAAGGTGCAAGAAGCAAAAGAAGAAATAGAGCGTCAAAAAGCCAAAGGCATATATGCTTCAGGATCGGTAGAAAGCTACGCTTTGAAGGTAGTTGAATCTGAGATGAAGATAGCAAAGATGGAGGAGCAGGTTAAAAAAATCTTTATGGCTAAGGGGCAGACTCCCCGCTATCATAGGATGATGCGTCTACGCGAGGAAGAGCGTCACCGACGGGCGCAAGAGAAAATAAAGCAGAATCGTATAAAGCGTGAGAAACTTAGGAAAGAGCAAGAGCTTAAAAACTTAATGTTTGCCGTCATAGCCGCCGCGTTGTGCGTAGGTGGGGCAGGCTGGATAATTACCTTTATTGGCTCACTGTGAGGTCGTTATGAAACTTGATCCTGTACTGCTGACAATGGCTTGCTCGTGGTCGATGAAGGCATATAACGACAACAATTATTTTGATACTTTTAAGATCGAAAGCAAGTGGACCTCTACCACTGCTTACTTTGTCAGGCGTAAGTCAGTAGATATAATAGTCTTTAGAGGCACACAGCAAGCCGCTGACTGGATTTGGAACGCCAGTGCTATCCCTGTACCCTATGCGGGACGCTTCTGCCACGGTGGTTTTGCCACGGCTCATGCCTCTGTCTGGGGTGAAATTAAAAAGCTTATCGACTACAAGAAACGTACCCTAGTGTGTGGTCATAGTCTTGGTGGTGCTCTAGCAGAGCTAACAGCCGCTAAACTAAACAAAAAGCACCCTAACCTCAGCCTGATTACCTTCGGTAAGCCAAACACATTCTTCAAAGGTTTCAAGCGCCCTATGGCGCTAGACGATCAAATCTCCTGTGTTATGGGTAGCGACATCGTGGCTAAGATACCGAGGTTCTGCTACGGGCCTTCTAAGTCACAGACAATGTTATACTTTGCTAATTCTGGTAAGAACTTTATAAACCCAGCCAAGAAGGACAAGGACGGTGGTGTATCTGATGCTATCTCTGACCACTTCATGGATGGATATAAGAAACGCTTAAAAGGATTCATAGAGGAGCAAAAGAATGCGAATACTGATACTTAGCGTGATTGTTATGCTGTCTAGTTGCACGTCTGTGCAACAAGTGATGGACAACAAGGACCTGTACTGCAATCAATTATACAAAGGCATGAGAGCGGTAGGTCGTTCTGCCTTGTCTGCCACTACTGGGGTGGTTGTCAGCGACGTATGCGATACCATTGATATTTTGGCCGAGCAGGTAACTCCATCAGGTGAGATTGGCGCGTGAAACTCAAAGGCATTTTAGGAGCGTTAGCACCAACTTTAGTAAATGTTGCAACTAGCGGTAATCCAGTTGCTAATATCGCTATAAAAATGGCAGCTAAAAAATTAAACATGCCTGAGACTTCAACGCTAGAGCAAATTGAAGAACTGGTCGAACGAGAACCAGACAAAATTCCTGCGTTAACTCAAACCGAAAACGAATTAAAAGCGATGGAAATTAACTTAGAGTCTTTCAAAGTTGAAGTAGATGACAGGAAGTCTGCAAGAGATCATTTTTCTGATGACCCAATGCCTAAGATTTTTGCGATGACAGCGTTGTTGGGCTTCTTGGGCTATGTCTATATGGTGACGATACAGCCTCCAGATGCTAACGATGATGGTGTCGTGAATTTAATTTTAGGGGCCCTAGCCTCGTTGGTGTCCGGCATTTCAGCGTTTTTTTTCGGGGGATCTAATGGAAAAAAATAAATGGAAAAGTTAATCGAGATGCTAAAACGCCATGAGGGCGAGGTTAAGACTAATGGACGGCACTTAGCTTACAAATGCCCTGCCGGTTATTGGACTATAGGTATGGGTCGTAATATTGACCCTGAAAACGGTATAGGTTTGTCTGATGATGAAGTACAGTACCTTCTTGAGAATGATATAGAACGGGTTATTAAAGAGTTAAGCTCACAATACCCTTGGTTTTCTTTACTGGATGACGTCCGTAAAGACGCCATGATAGACTTAGGGTATAACTTGGGTGTCGGATCAAGGTTACGAGGATTTCGACGCGCCTTGGCCGCTATGGAAATAGGTGATTACAACGCGGCTAGTGATGAATTTTTAGATTCCAAGTGGGCTAGACAAGTCGGAAGCAGATCAGTAGAGCTTACCGAAATGATACGAACAGGCAAGTATTTGGACGATTAGCTATGGCATATTTCAGACTTGCACTAAAACCCGGCATTGATAAGCAAAATACGGAATACGGCGCAGAAGGCGGATTTACGGACGGTGACAACGTCCGTTTTCGGTTTGGTCTACCTGAAAAGTTAGGTGGCTGGACTTACTTTAACGGCGCACCCAACTACCTTGTTGGTTTTGCCAGTGAGACTTTTTCTTGGAACAGCACCGCAGGCACTCCTTACTTAGCCGTAGGTACTAATCGAAAAATCTATGTATCACTGGGCGGTGTATGGTCCGACATAACACCCTTGCGAGAAACGACGGCGGCAGGCGACGTAACCTTTGCCGCAGTTAACGGATCATCCGTTATTACTGTAACAGACACGGCTCACGGAGCAGACACCGGAGACTTTGTTACGTTTTCTGGTGCATCAAGTTTGGGTGGTAACGTTACCGCTGCTATTCTAAACGCTGAATACGAGATCACTGAGGTACTCACTTCTTCTACTTACACGATTACAGCCCCTGTTGCCGCTAACGGCTCGGACACTGGCAATGGCGGAGGGTCAATTGTTGGGGCCTATCAAATTAATGTAGGTGCTGACCGGAGTTTTTTTGATTTTGGCTGGGGCACGGGAACGTGGAGTGCCGGAACGTGGGGCACAGCACGAACAATCGTGGCTCAACCGACTATTTTTGCACGGATTTGGACATTTGATCAATTTGGTCAAGTGCTAATTATGCAGGCTGTCAATGGCTCTATTTACAAGTGGAGTCCCGATGATGGGACAGATCAACGCGCAATAGCTGTTTCAGGAGCACCTACTAAAAGCACGTTCGCTTTAATCACATCTCCTGACAGGCATTTAGTTTGTTTTGGCACAGAGACCACCGTGGGCGATCCAACAACTCAGGACCCGTTGTTCGTGCGGTTCTCGGACCAAGAAAACATCAATGAGTTTACGGAAAAAGTAACCAACACCGCAGGCGGTCAAAAGCTTTCGGACGGTAACAGAATAATGACGGCGGTCCGTTCTCGTGGTCAGGTACTTATTTTTACGGATACCTCACTGCATGGTATGCAGTACATTGGCCCTCCTTACACCTTTGGTTTTCAGCAACTCGGCAGTAACTGCGGGGCTTTAGGTCCCCACGCGGCGGTTGATGTGAACGGACTAGCTCTGTGGATTGGGCACGAGGCGTTTTATGCTTTTGACGGTACGGTAAAGAAACTGCCCTGTACGGTCCAAGACTATGTGTTCGGGGATATTAATCTAGTCCAAGAAGATAAGGTCTATGCGGCCTTAAACTCGGACTATAACGAGATCACGTGGTTCTATTGTTCGGCGGGGTCTGATTTTGTAGACCGTAATGTCACTTATAATTACCTTGAGAACGTTTGGTCGATTGGCTCTTTGGCACGCACATCATGGCAAGACGTGGACTCCTTTAGTAAACCTATCGCCAGTGAGTATTTAAAAGATAACACAGCGTCTACTATAACGACTATTTATGGACTGACTGCCGGCAGGAGTCTTGTTTACAATCAAGAAGATGGTCTTAATCAGGCGGACGGTTCGGCTATTGTGGCTTTTATTGAGTCGGGCTACTTTGATTTAGGGGACGGCGAAGAAATGGTCTATATGAAGCGGTTTATCCCCGACTTTAAAGACCAAGCAGAGAACCTAGTGGTTAATCTTTTGTTACGCGCCTATCCTCAGGCTACTGCCAACCCCAGCTCCTTGGACCCGTATACGATTACGCCTACCACGCAAAAGGTAGATACACGTGCTCGTGGGCGGCAGATAGCCCTGAAGATTACTAGCTCCACGGTCAATGCTAATTGGCGATACGGAACGCTGCGAGTTGACATCCAACCGGACGGATTAAGATGAGTAAAATTGCAAATGTACGTCTGCCTAATGCTGCACAAGGTAATTATAGCCCACAGCAGTTTGACCAGTTGGTCCGGTCTCTTGAGCAGATTGTCTTACAACTTAACACTAGCTACACGCCGGTAGTGACACAGCAGACGAGTAACGCCCGTGCTTGGTTTGAGGGAAAGTAAATGGCTGACAAATATCTACATCAACAGTTGATCCCTGCCGCTGCAACCGAAACCGTTCTTTACACCGTTCCTGCAGCCAATACTGGGATCATTAAGTCTTTACGTGTAACTAACGCGGATAACAATCCAGCAGACATAAGTGTCAAACAAGTTGATACGACTGCTGGACTGTCTTCGACAGTTTTTTTATACAAAGAGCAGGCCTTGGCCGCAGATGCTACGGTTGATGTCTTTGGAGGAGTCCCGTGTATATTAGAGACAGGCAATGTGTTGAGGGTTACTTCTTCGCAGGCAAATGCTAGTTTTTACCTGTCCTATCTTGAAGTAGACAGAGAGTAAGTAAGCGGTCATAATTAAGAAAATTCACGTCTCCCGACGTGCGGTCCTGTGTGACCTCATAGCTAAACAAAGGATATAACATGGCTGAAGCGATGTCGGGAACTATGCCTTCCCCAACTATAGATGATTTCACCGTTATCGAGCAGATGCGGGAGCAGATACCTGCGTCAGAAGTCAATGAAACCCTCCTTGCCACGGCGGCTGAAGCCGATCCGATGGCTGTTGCAGAATTCAAAGCAGAGCTACGCGATCTCGAACT
>Ga0181380_1000377_pt1 | contig 20326 bp, 17 predicted proteins | sample 3SPOviralmetaG_FD_130116 | JGI IMG/M metagenome (GOLD analysis project Ga0181380, IMG submission 130116) | Marine viral communities from the oligotrophic San Pedro Time Series (SPOT) site, San Pedro Channel, CA, USA - 3 SPOT_SRF_2009-08-19 | ecosystem: Environmental > Aquatic > Marine > Strait... | reverse complement strand
TAGCACCATATGTAGTTTATAGTGGTTTAGGTTCTTCTAAACTCATGTCAATTGGATAATGAGCCAAGTAGGTCAATTAAGACATCAAATCACCTTACAAGGTCAAGGCACAACTAGAGATGCAGGTGGTGGTATAAGTTCAGGTTGGTCAACTATTGCTTCTGTATACGCTGATATAAAGCCTAAAAGTGGGAAAGAGGTATATGCACAAGGTAAACTGGTTGGAAGCGTGTCTCACGAGATTACAGTGCGTTATAGGACTGATATTACTAATGGTTCTAGGATTAGTTTTGATAGTAAGTTATTTAATATTAGGGCTATTATCAATGTTGATGAAAGGGATAGATTCCTTAAACTTCTGTGTGAAGAAGGCATAGCAACATGAGTGCCAATCTTAAAATATTAAACTTAAAAGCATTTAATAAAAAACTAAATAGAAAGTTATCAGATAATAAAGTTAAAGAATATGTAACTCGTGGAACACTAATGGTTCAAAATGATGCTAAAAAAAGTATTTTAGCAGGTGGAACAGGTAAGACTTATCAAAAATACGAACCAAGAAGAACACATATAGCATCTGCACCCAATCAACCACCTGCAAGTGACACAGGATTTTTAGCTAGTAACATAACAATGGATGTAGATGCAAAACCCAATGGTACAGTGATTGGTCAAATAATTTCATCTGCACCATATTCAAAGCATTTAGAGTTTGGAACTACTAATATGACTGAAAGACCCGTTATGCAACCTGCATTAGAAAAGAATAAAAGAAAGATAGAAGCATTATTTAAAAAAGGCATACTGAAATGAGTATTGGTCAATTTGCATTACAAACCACCATATACAGCACTTTATCTAGTGATAATACACTTACATCAACTTTAGGTGCAGGTGTATTTGATGAGGTTACAGAAGGTGCTACATACCCTTTTGTATCCTTAGGTGAAGAAACAGCTATTGACTATAGTACGAAAGACACTAATGGTGGCGAAACTACTATAAATATTCATATATGGTCACAATACAAGGGTGCTAAAGAAACAAAACAAATAATGGACAGAATTCACGATTTATTGCATGATAGTAACTTAACAGTCACTGGATTTAACTTGGTAAACCTAAGATTTGAATATAGTGATATAATGAGAGACCCAGACGGTGTTACTAGACATGGAGTCATGCGATTCCGAGCAATAATATTAGGAACTAACTAATTTTATAAATAGGAGATAAATATGGCGGCACAAAAAGGTTTAGATGTAGTGGTCAAAATGAATGTCAGTGGTAGTCAAACTACTATTGGTGGCATGAGATCAACATCAATTACATTAAATGACGAATCAGTTGATATTACTAATAAAGATAGTAAAGGCACTAGAACACTTTTAGCAGGTGCAGGTGTAAATAGTATTTCTATTAGTGGTTCAGGTGTATTCACAGATGATGCAGGTGAAGTTGCAGTAAGAGCGGCATTCCAAGCACAACAAAATACTACCAATGGTACAAATTCACAAACACCTGCATTTGAAACATTTGAATTCACAATACCTGATTTAGGTGCATACACTGGTGCATTCCAAATCACATCTTTGGAATATGCAGGTGAATATAATGGTGAAGCTACTTACTCAATGTCTTTTGAGTCAGCAGGTTACATTACATTTGCATAATGCTTAAAGAAGTAAAAGTACAAGTAGGTGATGAGTTTATAAGAGGAGCTTTATATAAAGGCGAATTACTTATAAAAAACGTCATTGAGGTTGGTGAAACTATTAATGTTGATGGTAAAGAAAGAAAGGTTTTAGCATCAAGATTAGATACTAGAGATGATTTATTAAGAATAAACCTTGCAGAAGCAAGTAAACCTAAGAAAAAGGAGAAAAAGTCAGATGACAAACAAACTAAAGGGTGAAACCACACTTAACTTAGCAGGTAAGGACTATAAAGCTAGATTAACCATAGATGCTATTATTCAAATAGAAGATGCATGTGACTGTGGAATTATAAAACTTGCTACAAAAATGGGTGAAGCTGATATAAGAATGTCAGAGGTAATCCATGTACTATTACCTGCTCTGAGAGGTGGTGGTAATGATTTTCAAAGAAAAGATGTAGTTAAAATAGTACAAGATGCAGGAATAGTTAAATCAACAGCCGCAGTTGCTAACTTGATTGCACAATCTCTAACTGATGATTCAGAGGAAGAAGCAGACGAGGGAAAGCAAGAACAGGGGGATTAACTAGTGATTCCCTACCCATCAAACGCTACTTTTCTATTTGTGTTGGCATGATGGGTATGTCTCCTAAAGATTTTTGGCAATCAAGCCCTAAAGAAGTCTATATGGCTATAGATGGATTTACAGAATTTAATGGTGGTTCAGAAGATAAAGATAAGCCTATGACCAGTGATCGTCTTAGCGAATTAATGGAGTTATATCCTGATGAGTAAACCCATAGACGAACTAGTTGTACAGATAAAAGCTGACACTAAACAACTTCAAAAAGAATTAAATCAAATACAAAGAAAACTTAAAACAACAGGTGCTGTTGGTGGTGTAGCTTTTGGTGGTATGGCAGGTGCTATGTCAAAAGCAAAAGGTGGTGCTATTGCTTTAGTTGCCTCTTTAGCTGTTGTAGGAGCAACTATCAGTAAGGTTGCAAAAGTTGGTATGGGCTTTGAAGACCTTAGAGATTCTATTAATACTGTATTTGGTGGTATAAATCAAGGCGAACAAGCAATGCAAAAAATATTTACTTTTGCACAAACAACACCTTTTCAAATTGAAGATGTAACCAAAGCCTTTATACAATTAAAAGCAGTAGGTGTTGAACCTAGCATGGATATGCTACAGACATTCGCAGATACAGCTTCAACCTCAGTAGATCAATTAGGAGCATTCCAAGCCTTGGTCAGAATTACACAAAGAGCCGCTTCAGGTGGTCTAGGCTTAGAAGAACTAAATCAATTAGATGATAGAGGAATACCTGCATTAAAAATTCTTACAACAGAATTAGGCATGACCAAAGAAGAACTGACAAAATTTGGTAAAACCACAGAAGGTGCGGCAACAATGATAGACACATTAGTTGCGGCTTTAAATAAGCAGTTTGGTGGTGCAATGACTAATAAAATGGATAATCTTTCTACCAAAGCATCAAATATGGGTATTGCTTTTAAACAATTAGCAGATGCAGTTTTTACAGGTGGTTTAGGAGATAGGTTAAAAAAACTTACAGATAGATTAACAGCGTTTGCAAATGAGTCTGCAAGATCAGTAAGAGTAGCAACAGGTCAAGCAACACTTGGCGATATAGTTGAGGACAGAACTGGTAAAACAGACAAACTTTCAGATGTTGATCAGTTGAAATTATCAAGAAATATCTTACGAGAATACAACAAAGATATAAATAGATTATTACAATTAAAAACACAGTCAGAAGATGGCACATTTCCACCAGTAGATTTTTCTGTTGAATCTCAAATGGAATTAGAAATTTTACAACGTGAAGTAAAATTACTTGAACAGGTAAATAAAAAAATAAATGCAAGAATAGAAGCAGAAAGACAACTAAAATTAGAAAAAAAAGATGACAAGGTAACAGAAGAATTTACACCTGAACAAAAATTTATAGAATTTCTAACTCCTCTACAAAAATTAGCAAAAGATGCAGAAGACCCTCTTAAAGAAATCAATGCACAATTAGCATTGATTGATGAAATATTACAATCTGAAGATAAAACTGAATTGTTAAAGTTTTATGGCTTAACAGAAGAACAGATTGGAGCAGTTGTTGATAGTCTTGGTTTATTAAAAGAAGAAATGGGTAAAACTGATGAAGTTACAGATGCTATGGCAGAAACTCTTGAAAGAGCTAGTGATCAGTTTGCTAATGATTTTTTAAACGCACTTCAAAATGGTGAAAATGCTTTAGTATCATTTAGAAACTTAGTTGGTGATATGATTCAACAAGTAATAGCTGAATTCTTAAAAATGCAAGTAATAAAACCTATGATGAACGCTTTATTCACTGCTGTAGGTTTACCAACTATGCCAACAGGCAAAGCAGGTGGTGGAACTATACAAGGTGGTAGAGCAACACTGGTAGGAGAACGTGGTCCTGAAATATTTGTACCTAATACTGGCGGTACTATCATGAATAACATGAATAGTAAAAACGCTATGGGTGGTGGTGGTACTACTGTTATAAATCAATCAATCAATTTTGCTACAGGCATAGTACCTACTGTAAGAGCAGAGGTTACAAAGATGATGCCACAGATAGCAGATGTAACAAAAGCGGCAGTTCAAGAATCAGCAATGCGTGGTGGTACATTTAGAAGGAGTCTATTAGGTGGCTAAAATAATAACAATGCCAACAACCCCTAATTTTATTAGGAGTAATTTCACACTTAAAAGAGCAGTAGGTAGTGTAGCTTCGCCATATACTGGAAAAGTAAGAACACAAGAATATGATGGTGTTTACTGGGAAGCTACTGTGACACTTCCACCTATGCGTAGAGATGTTGCTAAGAATTGGCAGTCCTTTCTTTTAGAACTTAATGGACCAGTCAATCATTTTAAATTTGCAGACCCTGATGCTTTGAATCAACAAGGTACTTATAACGGAACTACATTTTTATTCCAAAAAAGAGTTGGGATTAACAATATAGAACTAGACTTTGCTTCATCAACCAACACAATAACAGCACCATCTAACACTACACCTTTCAGTGCCGCTAACGAAGGTGATTTTTTTGTTGTATCAGGAGCAACTAATCCTGCAAACAATGGCACACATAAGATAGTTACTAAAACTAATGATTATACAGTTGTAGTTGACCCAGTAGACTATGACTCCTTAGTTACAGAAGCAGATGTAACAGGTTGTAACATAAATGGTAATGCAAAAGGTGCAAAAGGAATAAACATAAAAGCACAATTAAATAGTGGAACAGGAACTATATTAAAAGGTGATTATTTAGGAATAGGCACATCTTCAACAGAAACATCATCAAACTATGTTCCAACACAATATGTAATGGTTACAAGCGATGCAGTTGAAACAGATGAAGGTGGTTCAGCTAAAAATGAATATTCTGTAAGAATAGAACCTAAGTTAAGAACTGGTTATGTTAATAATGTTAAATTGTTTAATAATCCTGCTAAAGGTTTATTCAGATTAACAACAAAAGATGTTGACTGGGATGCAGATAATATTTCTAACTATGGTATCTCCTTTTCATGTATTGAGGTAGTTTAAATGTCTCATTTTGTGCCAAACAGGGGTGGGATTGATACATCAATACAAAGTTACCTTGAAGCAGACCATCAAGTATTATTCTTAGCAGTCAAAGCTGAATTTGACACAGAAACAATTAGACTTTGGTCAGGTGATTATGATCTCACGATTGATGGTGCAACATATCTTGGTGTTGGCACTTTATTGTCTATATCAAACATAGAAGATACCTTAGAATTAAAGTCCAGTGGTTTGTCTGTTTCTTTAGCAGGTATGGATGCAACTGTTCTTGACTTAGCACTTACAGAAAACTATCAAAACAGATTTATAACTGTTTATTTAGGATATCTTTCAGGTGGTACAGACACTGTTGTGGGTACTATGACTTTGTTTAAAGGTCGTATGCAATCTATGGTAATAAATGATGACCCTAATGGTTCTACTATTACTGTTGATGCTGAAAATAGACTTATAGATTTAGAAAGACCATCAAATCTTAGATATACAAAAGAATCACAACAGTATATAGATTCTACTGATAATTGTTTTAACAGAGTACAGTCTTTACAAGATAAAGAGATTATATGGGGGAGATCATCATCTAACACTGGTGGTGGTGGAGGTGGTTGTTTTGTTGCAGGTACACAAATTCTTATGGGCGATGGTACAACTAAAAATATTGAAGATATAAAAATGCTTGATGAAATTATGTCTTATGACATAGACAATAATTTATTAGTTAAATCAAGCGTACAAAAATTACACAAAACAACTAATAAACAAACTTATATCATCAACTATAAAGATAATTCACTACATACAACGCAGTGTCACCCTTTGTATTGCATTGAAAAAGGTTGGGTAAGTATAAACCCATCAGCAACAAAAGAACTGCATGGGCTTGATGTAGATAAATTGGAAGTTGGAGATAGATTATTTGATAAAAATGCAGATTCTTTAGAAATAACAAGCATAGAAGTTATAGATAATAAAACAGACATACCGACTTATAATTTAATTGAAATATATAAACACAATAACTATTTTGCTAATGATATATTAGTTCATAATAAAAAAGATAGTGGAATTGATAGGAATGCAGTTCATCAAAAATAATGATTAAGAAAACAGACTGGAATATAGAATTTGACTTATTTATAACCAAGCACAGGTTTGTGCCTTTTAAATGGGGTTCTTGGGATTGTTGCAAATTTGCTAATGCTGTAATTAAAGCTATGACAGGTGAGGATTTAATACCTGAAAAACTTAAATGGGAAAACGAAGAAGAAGCTATGAGATCAATAAAAGAATATGGTAAAACTCTTTCTAAAAGTATTGAAAAGGCTTGTAAAGCAAAAGGTTTACAAAAAATAGACAAAGCATTTATGCAAAAAGGTGATTTAGTGGTTTATAAAGAAGAATCAGAATTAGTTGGTATTTCAGATGGTTTTAAAGTTTTAACACCTTCAGATGACATGGTTGAAGCTAAACAGAATGTAAACATAATATCTGTATGGAGAGTGTCTAATGGCTAAAGCACTCAAAGCGGCAGTAACAGTATTTGTTGTAACATTTTTAGTAGTAACAGGTACAGCATTTTTATTAAGTACAACAACATTAGCTCTTACAGGATTGACTGCTTTACAAGTAGCAACTGCATCAGCATTAAGTGCCTTAGTTGGTGGTCTGATGTCAAAAGGTACGAATGCTACTTCTGAAAACTTTGGTACAAAGGTAGCAACAAGAACAGCTACATCACCTAGACAAATCATATATGGTAAAGCTAGAGTTGGTGGAACAATCACCCATATAGAAACTTCAGGAACAGATAACTACAAGCTATCAATGATAGTCGTACTGGCAGGACACGAAGTAGAGAGTTTGGAAGAAGTATTGGTCAATGATGTAAAGCTTACAACAACATCAAGTGGTGGTTTTCAAGTTGCCACAAATAGTAAATTTATTAATACAGATAATGAAAACAATTTTGGTAGTGGTAAATTACTAAGATATAAATTTTTAGATGGCTCACAGACAAGTGCTGATTCAACAGTCACCAGTAACACATCTTTAGATAATAATGACAAGTTCACAGGCTTGGCTTACATGCTAATTCAATTTGTTTTTGATTCAGAAGCCTTTGGTGGTGGAATACCACCTTTATCTTTTGTTATAAAAGGTAAAAAGGTTTATGACCCTAGAAGTGGTGAAACAGCATACACTGATAGCACTGGTAAGGATATTGGAACTAACCCTGCTCTATGTGTAAGAGATTATCTAACCAATACAACATATGGTTTAAAAGCTACATCTAGTGAGATCAATGACACTACAGCACTGGGTGGATTTGCATCAGCCGCTAATACTTGTGAAACTGCCGCAGGTGCAATAACAACAGCTACAGTTAATGGTGCTATAAGCAGTTCTACTACAGTAACAATTGATACAGCAGTCACTAATACACTAATAGATATAGGACAAACAGTTACAGGAACAGGAATTACAGGCACTGTAACAGTAATCAAAAGAACAGGTTTAGTTGTAACCTTATCTTCAGCAGTAACTATCGCTGATGGTGTGACACTAACGTTTAATGAAGTCTCATATAAAGCTAATGGAATTACTAATATGACTGCAGATGGTGCAGGTGTTATTGAAGGGTTGCTTAGTTCTTGTGCAGGTAAAATGTCTTATATAAATGGTAAGTTTGTTATGTTTGCAGGTGCTACTGTTACACCTGAAATGACAATTACAGATGATAATTTATTAGCACCGATCTCTATATCAACTAAACAGACTAGTGGTGAAACCTTTAATACAGTAAAAGCAGTCTATGTTGATGGTAATAATAATTATGTTGCAACTGATTCACCTACAGAAACTACAGTAAATCCTGACACCAGTAATACATTTTTAAGTGAAGATACGCCAACAGGAGAATCACAGGCTAATTATAGAAAAACTTTAGAAATACAGTTGCCATTTACTGACAACACAACAATGGCACAAAGGTTACAAAGAACAGCAATATTACACAGCAGACAGGAGGTAGCATTATCAGTCTTATGTAATATCGCTTATATGCAATTGCAACCTTTTGATTGGGTTTACTTAACCAATGAAAGATTAGGTTACACAAACAAAGTCTTTGAAGTTTTAAGCACAAATCTAGAAGTTATAGAGCAAAATGATGTTCCAATGTTGGCTACTAGACTTGACATTAAAGAGATTGATTCTTCTGTATATGCATTTGCTTCTTCTTCTTATACAAGCCCCATAGACGAAGGCTCTAGCGTTCCTACAGGTAGTTTTAGCGTAACAGCACCAACTAATTTATCTCTTACAGTAGATTTACAATTAGATTCAACTACAAGTAAAGTAAACATAGATGCAAGTTGGACAAACAACCCTGATGATTTAATACAAGGTACAGAAATATTATATGGCACATCTTCAGGAACATATATTGGTTCTATTTTAGTAGGTAAAGGAAAGACAAAGGCAGTAATACCTAATTTGATGTCTAACTCTAATTATTATGTAGTAGCTAGACACTTCTCTAGTAATAATGTATTTAGTTCAAACACTGGCGAACAAAGTGTAAATACAGGATTACCTTCAGCACCTTCAGCACCATCTAACCTTTCTGCAACATCAGGCAAGGCTCTTGTCATAGGTTTAGAATGGGATGCTCCAAGTAATAGTGATTTAAGAGCAGTAAAGGTTTACAGACATACATCTAACTTTACACCAACAGATGACACTTATTTAGTTTCAACAATTACATCAGAGCCTAGCGAAAAACAGAAGCTTACTTTTGGTTTAGAAGATGGATTGACAGCAGGAACTACTTATCATTTTGCAGTAAGAGCCATAAATCATTCAGGCACACATTCTACTTTTACAAGCACAACAACAGGTAGCTTTACGCTAGTAGATGCAGGTGATATTGATTTACCTGATTTCTCAGGTTATTTCCATAAGGAAGGCAACACAACTACAGCCTTAACATCATCACAATTTAATACCGAATATGGCAGAACACCATTAACAGATGATATTTTAATCATGGTTAATACCAGTGTTACTCCTAAAGTATCAAAGGCTTATAAATGGAATGGTTCAACTTTTGTAGAGATCAATAATTTCACAACTGGTGACTTGGTTGTAGATGGTACTCTTGCAGGTACAAAGATTATTGCACAAACCATATCAGCAGATAGGGTTGATACAGACTTTATAACCACATTAAATCTATTAACAACCAGTGCAACGATAACAAACAATATTGTTGTAGGTACAGGCAACAACGTATTTAAAGCAGAAACAGGTGTTGGTATACAGCTAGGTCATGCAACATTCAGTTCTGCACCCTTTAGCGTAACTGAAGCAGGTGTTCTAAAAGCAGAAAGTGGAACTATAGGTGGTATTAATTTAGCTAGTGATAAATTATATGTAGGCACAGGAACTGTTAATAATAGTAATACTGCATTTTATGTTGACGATAATGGTAATTTTTCTCTTAAAGACAAAGTCTATTGGAATGGTACAAGTTTAAGTGTTGATGGAAATATAACAGCAACGACCCTTGATGTAGTAGAAGCAAATATACAAAACCTTACTCTTACTTTAGGTGGTGGAATACTACAAGACGGAAGTGGTAATAATCTAACAGTCACTAGTGTCATAAATCCTGATTTCCCAGTTGATGGCTTATTACACTACTTCCCTTTAAATGGATTTAGTGACCCTAACGATACAACCCCTGCTGATATTATTGATGTTGTTAGTAATGTAACAGGTGTTATAACTGGTAGTAATGGAAGCTTTGCTACTGATAGTCCAAATGGTCAATCTTATGTAAATGGTGCGGATACAGGTATAACACTTTTAAACAACGCACAAGCTACAACATGGCAATCAACCACAGGTGACTATACTGTCGCTTTGTGGTTCAAATCAACAACTGAATCAGGAGTAGCTGGTGCAAGAATAATTGGTAGAGATGCTTCAGATTTTTGGTCTTTAGCGATAGACCAAAATGATACAGGAAATCAATCTGTAAGATTATATACAGATGGTGAAAATGTTTCTTATAATGGTGCTTCTGTAAACGAATGGCATCACTTGGCTTTAGTTGTAAATGGTACTACAAGTGCCAAACTATATCTTGATGGCGTATTAAGAGCTACAGATACTAATATTGCTTATACAACTAATTCAAGACCAGTTGTGCTTGGTTGTAATACAGAGAGTTCTATTGTTAATACTAATGATGTATTTATTGGAAAATTATCAGATGTAAGATTTTACACAAAAGCTATAACAGATAAACAAGTTCAATCTTTATATATGAATCCTGCAGGTGGATTACCTGCAAAAATAGAGGGAGATCTATTTGTAACTAATTCTATTACTGCTGATAAATTAATAGTGAATAGCTTATCTTCTTTATCAGCTAATTTAGGAAGTATTACAGCAGGTCAAATTAATATAGGTTCAGGTGCTTTTACTGTTAATACAGCAGGTGTTTTAGATGCAACTGGTGCTAGTATTAATGGGACATTTATAGCAGGTTCAGGAACTAATATATTTACAGCAGATACTAATGGTATCTATTTAGGTAATGGCACTTTTGCTAATGCACCTTTTAAAGTTCTAGGTGATGGTGAAGTACAAACAACTAAAACATTTACAGCAGGTGTAGCAGGTAGTGGTCAGATTGCTAAGATGTCAGGTACTGGTGATTATAGATTTTGGTCAGGAAGTGAATCGCCATCAAACGCAAGTTTTGCTGTAGATAAAGATGGAAAGGCTATAGCAAGAAACCTAGTTTTAAAATTAACAGATGGAACAGTTTATTTTGATTCTGAAACTGGATTTAGTGATTCAGCTTTATCACAAATAGGGCGTAGCTCTAATACTAAAGTTACAACTGTATCAACAACCACAGATAGCGATAGTGAATACGAAGAAATAACAGTTACAGCAAATACAGATGTAAATGTAACAGTAAGTATTGATTCAAATTTTGGTGGTTTTGCAGATGAAGCAAGTTCTAATGATGCTATAGATAATGCAGAAAAAGAAGTACCTGCAAACTTTACTTTAACGATAGAACATTCAAGTGATGGTGGTTCTTCTTATAACACAGTTGTTACAGACGAATTTAGAAGGGTAAACGATAGACTAAACCCAGACACCTCACCTGATGCAGATGAATATAAAATAAATAGTAACGTACAATTATTGTTTATATCAGGTCAAGGTGGAACTTTATATCTTGGTTCAACAACAACATCTTTAGGTACGCCAACAACAAATGTTGGTTGTGTTGATAGTGATGGAAGAACTACATTATCTCATACAGGTCTAACTTTAACAGGGACAAGTTCAGGAACAACGCATAGAATTAAAGCTACAGTGTCATCTACTGATACAGTTAATGGTCAAACTACTGGAACACCTAATTATAATGCTGTTTCTAATAATGTAACATCAACAGCACCTAGAGTTATATCTGTAACAGACCCTAGTGGTGATGGTTTCTATGTTGATAATGGCACAGGTTCTACAGTACCACCTGAAGGCGATATAACAGGAGTACAAATAACAACTGCTTCTAGTGGTGGTCTAACTGGTGGTGCAAACTTTACTTCAGGTGATGCTTCATTTACTTTGGCACTAGCTTCTAGTATTGATGGTGCAAGAACCTTTACTAACAATGTAGTCATTCAAGGAAATTTGGAAGTACAGGGTACTACTACCACAATAGATACTGCAAATCTTGATGTAAAAGATAAGAACATAACGCTTAATTATGGAACTGGTGATACTTCAGCTAATGCAAATGGTGCAGGTATTACTATACAAGATGCTGTAAGTGCAGGTAATGATGCGACCTTAACTTGGGCTACAACCAGTGATAGGTTTAACTTCTCGCATGGTTTAGATTTTCCTGATAGTGCTTTATTGATATTAGGCTCAGATGACGATTTAAGATTACAACACACTGGGAGTTCAGCCAACATATCAAATTACACAGGCGATATTGATATTAAGAACTTTGCAGATGATAGCGATATCAAATTTTGGTCAGATGATGGCACAGGTGCCTCTGCTATATATTTCAGATTAGATGGGAGTATGGCAGGTTCAGGTGCGTTATACACAAAATGGAGTGACAATAGCAGAATATCACTAGGAGATTCTAACGATTTAAGACTTTATCATAATGGCACTAATTCTATTATTCAAAATGTCACTAATTGTGATTTAGTTATACAAAATGATTTTCTTGCTAAAGACATTTATATAAAAAGTGATAATGGTTCAGGGGGAGTAACTACATACTTTAGGGCAGATGGTTCTACTGGACAGGCACAACTTTTCTTTTATGGAGCAGAGAAGCTCAATACAACTACAGATGGAATTGAAGTAACTGGAAGTATCTCTTCAGGAGCTGTTAATAGTACAGCAAATATAACTGCTACAGGCACAATAAATGTCAATCATAATGGCACAGCAGACACATTCATAAACGTAGGTACAAACACATCTAGTAATCATTACGCTTATATTGATCTCGTAGGTGATAGCACCTATACAGACTATGGTCTTAGGCTTATAAGAAACAATAGTGGTGCTAATACAAGTTCAGCAATTTATCACAGAGGTACTGGAAACCTTATTATTGAAACTGATGAAGTAGCTAGTATTAAATTAAGAACTGATAGTTCAGATGCATTAACAATAGATGGAACACAAAACTCAACTTTTCAAGGCAATGTTTATGTTAAGGGTTCTGCTTTAGATGTTGGTGAAAATGATGCTGTTAGTGGAACTATTAGTGCCTATGGTGCGGCTACAGGTAACGAAGGTGGTGAATTAAGGTTATATACAACTGCCGCAAACGATACCACTTATGATTTCTACAGAATAGATGTTGAGGGAGATGACTTAAGAATAGGAAGACAAGGTGAAACTGATATAACTTTATACCAAACAGGTGGTGTAACTTTTGCAGGAACTATTAATAGTGGTGCTATTTCAAGTAGTGGTGCTTCTACTTTTAGTTCTACTGTAAATATAGATGGAGAGCTTCGTTTAGATGCTCGTTTGGATGGTGGTACAGGGGATAATGTTTTAGCTTTTAAAGATAGTGGTGGAGATTATTCAATCAGACACAATGTTAATGATGGTAATGGTAACTATTCTATTTCTATTGGTTATTCAGGAACAGGAAGTGGTCAATATGCAGTAACAGGTGATGGTGTTGGTAAAATATCTATGCAAGGTCATGGTGTTGATGGTGCTATATCACTAAATTCAGCACCTATTGGAACAGCAGGAAATAATATTTCATTTAGCATGGGTTTACTTGTTGACCATGATTCAGTTCGTGTTGGTGCTTCTGCTGATGGTACTGGATTAGTTGATGGAGAAGGAACAAAAGTATTTGATGCTAGTGCTAATGCTTTTGCTACATCTTATAGCATTGGAACGCAGGAGGTTATTACAAGTGCTAGAAACCTTACCAATATAGCAGGTGTTAGTGCTGAAAGTTTGAGTATTGGAGATATTCCTTCGTCTATTGATGGCGTTTTAGCTATACGTTCAGATTCAGACTCTCATGCAATAACTATTTATGAGCCTGTAGGTGCAAATGAAAACTGGCAGTTAGGTGTAGATGCTGATGGAGATTTAGGTTTTTATAATAGTGGAAGCACTACAGCTTCAGTTACATTTCAGGATTCGGGAAATATATCTGTTACAGGTACTGTTGATGGTAGAGACATAGCTACAGATGGCACTAAGCTAGATGGTATAAGTGCAGGTGCGAATGCTATTACTATTAACAACAATGCAAATAACAGAATTATAACTGGTGGTGATGTTACAAATACATTAAATGGTGAATCAGGGCTTACTTATGATAGCACTGTATTAAATTTAACAGGACAGCTTACAGCTACAAGTCATGTTCAATCAGGTGCTAATAGTGGTGGTGTTGCTTTAACTATTAATGATGGTTATGGAAATGCTAACGTAACTTGGAATCATTTAGGTGGTGTACCTGAACAAGATGGTAACTCTGCTCGTATAGAAGTTAATACAGATAGTGGTTCTAATGCAATTATGTATTTTGAGCTTAAATCAAGCGTTACAAGTGGTACTGCTGTACAGACTGATTCTATCATGCAACTAAATGACAATGGTCTATACATGGATACAGGCAAATATATTCATGGTGGTGGCGGTGTCACTATTCGTGCCGATGATGTAGATTTTATAGTAAGAGATAATACAGATACAACAAAAAACTTTATATACAGAGACTTTTCAGAATCTAAGTTGTATTTAGGATCTGGTACTGCTGCTGTTACACTGAGATCAAATTTAGATGCTTTAGGTAATATTATTAGAGCAGGTGATTTAGGTGAGTTACTAATATTAAATGATGGTTCTAATTCTATAATCCGTTCTTCTGATGATTTATTAATACAAAGAAATACAACTCCAAGAAGTGCCATAAAGGTAACAGACTCTACAGGAAAAGTAGAACTTTATTATGCAGGTAGTGCTGTTTTAGAAACCACATCAACAGGTATTAGTGTCACCGATACCATAAATTTTACAGACCCTACTGCATTTATAAGAAACTCACAGGATGCTTCAGGGCAAATAATCATTAGTGTATTAAATCCTTCAAGTGAAGCAAAAGCAGTTAGATGGGATGGAGCTAATAATGCAAACGGTGCATGGAGACCTGAGGTAACTGCTATTTCAAATTTAGGTTTAACTAATAGAGTGTGGGACAATTTATATATTAATACCATAAAAATGGGTGCTAATAATGATACTTTTGTAAACAGTACAAGAGATGTTACTGCAAATAGTGCTGAAATAGGCAACATAGAAACCACAACAAACTTTCCCTTAATAGTAAAGTCAGGTACAAATGACCATGCAATTGCAATTGAAGAAGCATCAGGAGCAGAAACTTGGCAACTTGGTGTAGATAGTGCAGGTAGTTTACGTTTTTATAATTCAGGAGCAACAACATCTACAGTAGTGTTTAATGATGCAGGAGATGTTGGAATTGGTGTTCAAAGTCCAGTATCAGAGTTAAATTTAGATGGTAGGCTTGTTTTAGATGCAGGTACTAGGTCAAATCCATCAGGTGTAAATTCAGCATTAGTAATTGACTATAGAGATACTGGTTCAGAAGAACAAGCAAGAATTAGGTCAAGAGATTGGGATGGTAGTGCATGGAAAGATTTAAGAATTGAAGCGTCTTCAATACGTTTAGATGTAGAAGGCACACCTGCTTTAACATTAGATTCAGCAGGTGTTGCAAATTTTGCTTCATCAATATATTTAGTAGGTAATGGAACACCCATAGCTTTCATGGGTAGTGGAACAGACGCTAATTACAGAAACTTTGCTTATGAATTAGGTGGACATCATTATGTAACTAATAGACATACCTCAGGTGACTTAGTATTAATGTCTAATAATGGTGTTGCGGCAGGTGAAACCACTAGAATGACACTACAGTCAGGTTCAGGAACACAAGACATAGATATTACAAATGCTAACTTGGATTTGAATTCTAATAATATAAATGCAGTTGGTACTTTAACAACTAATGGCATAACAAAAATAGTAGCTAGTCCTTTGGTTATGGGTACAGGCTCTAGCTATCAAAACTATGTCGTAGATGGTTTATCAGAAGCACATCAATATTTAGATACTAGAGATTACATGGTATCTAAAGGACATCATGCAGGTGCAAAATATATTGTGGGTGGTCATTCAGGACAAATACATTTAATAGTTCCTTATGTTGATGGAACTGATGTTTTTGTTGATGGTGTTATTAAGATTCCTAATGCACAAGCAGATGGAACAGTCTATCAAATACTAGCGGCTGACCTTTCAGCTTTTTCAGAGATCACTGCAGATAAACCAATATCTGTGATGGCAACTAATCCTTCAGCACCTACAATGAATACTAATTATTCAGGTAGGGTTTTAGGTTTATATGTTGATAGATATCAACCAATAGATATTTATGTCTATTCACCATATGCACAAGTTACTGTTGAGTTTTATAGAAAGTCTACTGCTCCAGTTGATGCTTCTAGTTCTTCTTCAGGTGATTTTATTTATACGACAACTATTAATGCAGGTTCAGGATTTGTATTTCAAGAAGATGTGCATGGTGGTGGCACATCTTCAGGTACTCAATATTTTATAGTAAAAGCAGATGGATTAATTTGTGCTGAATCAATCCCACAAGGTGGTGGTGACTATACTTTACTATCACCTGCAGGTATGGAGTTAATAGGTTCTTCTACATTTTCACCTGCTAGTTTTGGATATACAGAAAGCTCTGTTACCTCATCTATAACAACCGCAACTAATGGAAACGCAACTTACTATAGAGACAATTCAGGTAAAAATGGAATCTTTGCTTATGGCACAGCAGATGGTGCAGGGGGTGACGCTGAATTTGCTGTCCCTATAGAATCGCTATCTGATTATTACATTTACAATGAAGAAGATATAACAAACTTTAGATTAGTTTCTTATAAAACAAATACTATTAAAGTTTTAGATAGTCAAAATGATGTTCTTTATACTTATGACCATAGAGCCGCAACTAAGTCCGCTCCATTGTATTCTTCAGAGGGTACTGATTCAGGTTCAGGTGGAGCATTAAGCACTGATGGTCCATTTAAGTTTATAGGTACTGCACCTTTTCACTTAGTATGCCAAAACGAAGCTGATGATGAGATGGTACAACTTGGTGCAATGCAAAGAGAATTGTACACAAGTAAAAATATAGACTTTAAATCAACTGTAGGCTCACCAGTTGGAGATATTTCTCCTTTTGATGCCGCAAATAATACTCTCACATTCCTTACTTCTGTTGCTCATCAGCATGGAATTATTACAGGTGCTACTTTAGGTGTTGTTGATTTAAGCACAGGTGAATTAGAGATAACTCAACAGGGCGATATAACAATAAAATCTGATAGTATTGAAGCTGATAAAATAGCCGCTAACACTATAACAGCTACTGAGATAGCATCAGACACTATCACTGGTGCTGAAATTAATGTTGATCTTTTAAATGTAAAAAGTTTTGATAATGTAAGTTCTACCATCGTTAGTCATCTAACTGCAGGAACTAAATTCCCATTAGCCAAAACTGGTCAATCATATGTTCAAAGGACAAATCCATTTACAGGAAGTAATAGTTCCTTCGTAAATGTAACAATCACTCAAGTTAGAGATAATGCAGGGTATGTTGCTATTTTTTCAGGAGTACTTGGTGATGTAAGTGGTGGTAGAGTTCAATACTCTTTAAACGGTTCAACTTGGGTTAATGCGAATGGAAACACGAATGTATCTTGGAATGCAGGAACTTATAGAGGATATACTTATGTATATACAGGGCAAATAACTACTTTGAGTACTTCACAGTCAACTGTTTATTGGAGAGTATATTTTTCAGGTGGTTACAACCATACGCAAATGTCACTTAATGTAATGATGGACAACACAAGATAATGAACACTTTTACTATATACAATTTAGATTCAGGAGAAATCTCTTATACAACTACAACTGATACACCTATAGATGTAATGGGGTTGCAAGAAGGCGAAGGAATTATTATAGGCGGTTATCAATCTAATGAGCATATTATTATTGATGGTGAAGCTGTTACAAGAACTGATAATGTATTAGAAGTATTAAGGTCTAAAAGAGATTCGTTACTTACACAATCAGATTGGACGCAAATGCCTGATAGTCCTTTGTCTTCTAGTAAAAAAACAGAATGGTCAACATATAGACAAGAACTAAGAGACTTACCTGCAAGTAATAGTGATGCAACATCTATTAATGATGTTATATTCCCTAATGAACCAAATTAAAAAGGAGAAATAATATGGCAATAACCTTAACAAAGAACACGATACAAGCAAGGGTAAATCCTGCTGTGGATTTAAGTTCTGAAATAGTAAACGAAACTAAACCTAGTATTTTAGTTTTATATAACGAAGTCTTTGATGACCCTGATGACGCTGATTTACCAGTTTCAGTAAATAAACAAAAAATGTTTTACTGTAGTGATGATGTATCAGGAGAAGATGCTTTAGTACAAACGATCGCTACTGCTATTTGGGAATAATATAGTTAAATAACAATGGATATGGCAATTAAGGTTATACAGGAAGTTGGGTTTCCAATAGCCGCTTCTGTTGGTCTTGGTTGGTTTATATACAAACTTATCATGCGTATTGTAGATGGCATGGAAACTAAACTTGATAATGTTGATGAAAAAGTAGAATCACAGATTGCTTCAATAGAAGAAAGACTGGGAACAAAACTTGACTCACAACATGGAATACTAGTAGCATTAATTGATAGGGTGCGTAGTTTAGACAATGAAATCATAAGACAAGACACTTTAATTAAAACTATTCTTGGCGTACCACAACTCATAGATAGCAGTAAAATTGCAAAGGCGGATAGAGATGACCAAAGAAAAGATTAAAAGAAAAAGAGGTAGGCCTAGTAAAGCTGAACTTTTACAAAGAAAAGAAGCTTATGAAAAAGATAGGTTGATAAAATTAGTTATGCTAATTGGTGTGATTTTATTCTGTGGTATCTTTGTACAACATCTAACAGCAGACCAAATAGTTCACAAGTTTAAATCCCCATCATTTAGTGGTGTCAATACTAGTTCACATTATTTGACTATTGAGAACCAAGAGTTTAATAGAAAAATGACAATCAAAGAGGAAATCAAAGCCTTACAAGAACAAATAGAAAGGGATAAAGAAAACACTACACTAGCTAGATTCATGCGTAACTTGGAATCTCGTATCTATGCACAACTATCAAGACAATTAGTAGAAAACCTTTTTGGTGAAACCCCAAGTGATTCAGGTACTATTGAACTAGAAGGTAATATTATAGAATACACATCTGATGGACAATTTATAACACTTAAAATAACGGATGCAGATGGCAATATCACAGAGATCACATTACCTATTGGTTCTTTTACTTTCTAGTTGTTCCGTTACTAGTGTTATACAAGACACACAACAATTAAGATTTGAAAAAGAAAGAAAAGATAAACCAAGTATTTTTTCTTTACAATCAAAAGATTTATTAAACGTACAACCACCCTTAACAAAACCAGTAGTAGCTGTATATCCTACAGCCTTTACAGACCAAACAGGACAACGAAAGAGTAACAGTGAATTTGCTTTGTTTTCTAGTGCTATAACCCAAGCACCAAGCAACCTTTTAATAAGAGCATTAAAACATGCAAGTAATGGTGAATTCTTTAGAGTTGTAGAAAGAGTTGGTCTTGATAACTTAACAAAAGAAAGACAAATTATAAGAAGTACAAGAGAAGAATTACAAGATAAAAAAACTATCATGCCCTTGTTATTTGCAGGTGTCTTGCTTGAAGGTGCTGTTGTGTCGTATGATAGTAATCTAATCACAGGTGGTGCAGGTGCTAGATATTTAGGAATAGGCACAAGTGTTCAGTATCGTGAAGATACTATCACAGTAAGCCTTAGAATGGTGTCTGTAGCTACTGGTGAAATATTAGTAGAAGTGTTATCTAGCAAGACAATACTTAGCTATGGTCAGTCACAAGATGTGTTTAAATTCATAGAAATGGGTACTGAATTAGTTGAAGTGGAATTTGGTGTTTCACGCAACGAAAGTACCACTATAGCCTTAATGAAAGCTATAGAAGGTGCTGTATTGGAACTTATTATTATCGGTTACGATAAAGGGTACTGGAAATATGAAGAAACTAAACTTAATGAGCCTGATTGTGATGCTGAGTGCATTGCAAACATACGCGGATAACGAAATTTATGTAGACCAAAGTGGTAACACTGCATCTATAGACCTAGAACAACTTGGAAGCTCTAACCTTATAGGTGGAACTAATGCTGTATCAGGTACTATGACTGCTCTTGACCTTGATGGTATTAGCATGACTTTAGATATAAACCAAATAGGTTCATCTAATATC
>Ga0181380_1000372_pt1 | contig 20410 bp, 8 predicted proteins | sample 3SPOviralmetaG_FD_130116 | JGI IMG/M metagenome (GOLD analysis project Ga0181380, IMG submission 130116) | Marine viral communities from the oligotrophic San Pedro Time Series (SPOT) site, San Pedro Channel, CA, USA - 3 SPOT_SRF_2009-08-19 | ecosystem: Environmental > Aquatic > Marine > Strait... | reverse complement strand
AGCCCTGCTCAAGGAAGACGGTGGCGTCTACACGGCGCAGGCGTGGACACCCAAGCTGACGCCCGCGGGCGCCGTGGCGATGAACGCCGTCCTGTGCTCCGCCCGCGCCCGCAACTCCGTGAAGCGCTTCCTCACCGCCGGCCTCGAGGAGCGCCTGGACGACGCCTCCGCGGCCATGCTGATGCAGTACCGGTGCAGCGTCATCGCGCTCGACGACACCGTATCCCTGGACGTCGCCGTCGCCGCCACCGTGCACCCCTCCGTGTCGTGGGACGACATTGACTGGCCCGCCGTGCAGCGCTTCGCCCGCGTCTCTGTCGACTCGTCGCGCAGCGACACCAGCGACGACGACGACGACGACGATGACGACGGCAGCGTCGTGCACGCGGGCCAAGAAGAGTCCAGGGTCGTCGCCAGCTCGGACGAAGACGACGACCTGGTGGAAGACGACGACGCCGCGTCGACAGGCAGCTCGGCGGCGGGCGGCGGGGCATACGTCGTGCCGGACAGCTCCGGGGACGAGTTTGACGGGTAGAATGCATGTTTGCGTGATTGACTGACAATCGAACTGAGGGCTTCCTGTGTATGCACTGTCGTGTGACGTGGACACCACGCGATACCATGGCGACGACGTCACCCAAAAAGCGCGCCCGCTCGGCGGGGGAAGAGGGGGCGTGGAGCCCAACCGACGAACAGAGGGCGGCAGTGGCAGGGTGCTTCTTGTGGCACGTTGGCCCCCGGCGCGCACTGTGCTTTGCGTTTGCCGACGAGGTGCTTGACCGGGTGCAGGCGGCGTTTGCCGCGGTTGCGGATGGCAAACCCACCTGCTTTAGCTACCGGTGGATCTTTGACACGTTGGACGTTATGAGCCTCTGCGACACAGTTGACGAGCCCGCGATGGACAGAGTGGCGGAACAGACGGTCGGAACTATCAAAGACACGTTCCGGGACGCGCTGCTCGCCCTCCACCCGGACATGGCAAAGCTGATCGAAGAGGAGGCCCGACCAGTAGAGTGATTGTCTGTCAATTACCAGTTGACAGACAATACCACCACGAGTGTCTGCAGCGTATGAGCAGGGTTGCGCTCCACCCTGGCCAAACACCCCTTGTCACACCTGCACCGGTACGCCCCTCCCTGTGTTATGAGCAAGCGCGTCCGACGGGAAGAGGAGGCCAAGAAGGACGACGAGCGCCGGTGGGTCGCCGTCTACGCACATGGCGCCCACGACTGCGCGTGGGCCCAGCACGTGTTTGTGGACATCGGCGACCGCGACTGTCTGCGGCACATGATGGGCTACATCCCCAAGACGCACTTCCCTCCGTACGGCCAGCCGTGGGCCTTCCTGCTCGAGCGAGAGGAGAAGGTCCGCGCCAAGGGCGGCTTCGTGGTGTACCACGTGAACTGGCAGTTCGGCGCGCTGGTCGGCCTCGCCGTGGCCTGCAAAGCCCACCAGAGTGCAGGGGCTATCCCTGGCCCGCTGGAGGACAAGCCGTGGTTCAGGTTCCGCCAGGACGACGCCACGCCGGTCCACCTCACCGTCGTCATCGACTGTGGCAACTTCAATATGGACAGACGCGAGCATCGCGCCGTCACCGAGGACGAAATTGACACACTGCTGGCTCCCAAGCCAGCGAGCCCAGGGTTCCCCGCGGACTGTGATTGACTGTCAATGCCACTCCCCAGTTTAGACACGTATGCGACACTCGCTCCAGATTCAACCCACCACACCCCATTTCACCGACCAACCATGCTGTCCGTCGCCGACCGCCGCAAGATCTGCACCGCCGTCGCCACCCGCCGCGGCCTGCACTTCCAGGAGATCACCTGGGACGACGGGCACCGCTTCGTGGGCTCCTCCTTCGGCCGCTTCATCACCGACGCCACCCTGAAGGACCTCGACCCCGCCGCCGGAGCATATGCCTACGTCGGCGTGTTCCGCGCCGCGTCCAACGCAACGGACCGCTACTTCAACTGCCGCGCCGACCAGTTCATGATGGTGGGCAAGGCGGACGGCGGCCCCAAGGCCCGCGTTGCCCTCTCCGACTACGTGCGCAACATGACGGCGTACAACGCCGGCCGCAGGGGCAGCGTGAAGAACTTTCCGGACTTTGCAGACGACACCGTCGTCCGCGTGCGGTACCAAGTCGCCCTCGTGCGCGACGGCACCACGTACGTCATGGCCAACCGGTCGTACAAGCCCGGACAGGCGCTCGTCATCGCCGGCAACACGCAGGCAACCACCACACACATGTCCGGCGACGTGTACAGCTGGACGCTGGCCGGCGCCGTGCACGGCGACAACAAGGAGTTCCCCTTCCACGTGACCGCAACCGAGTTCAAGGACGTCAAGCACCAGGCGGAGCGCGGCGAAGCCCGCGCCAAGGCGCTGGCCGCCGGCCTGGCCACCTCCGTCGAGGTGGGGCCCGCCGGCGACCCGGAGTCGCTCAACACACACTTTGCCGTGTACGTCGGCCTCAAGCCCAAGCCCCGCCCTGCGCTCCCCGCTGCTGCTAGCAGTGTGCCGCCTGTGATGGCACTGAGCGCCGGGGGAGCGGGTGGGGCGGGATTTCCCGCCACCGGATCGTCGGTGAACTCGCCGCCCTCCCCGGCGTACATCCCGACCTCCCCGGCGTACAGCCCGGCCTCCCCGGCGTACATCCCGACCTCCCCGGCGTACAGCCCGGCCTCCCCGGCGTACATCCCGACCTCCCCGGGGTACGCCGGGTACGACGACGGCGACACGGACGACTGGGTCCCGGAGTCCGCCGTGCGGAGCATGCCTCCTGCACCCGTCGAGGACGTGGCCACCGCGGGGCGCGTGTCCATCGGCAAGACGCCCGTGGGCGACGCCCGGCCCCTTGCCATGAACAACGACACGGTGCTGGACGGAACGGTGGACGTCACCGCCACCGTGACCCGTGTGGTCGTCGTCCCCACCGACGCCACGCCCGCCCAGATGGAGGCCGCTGCCAACAAGGCGCTGGACCTGCTGGGGGCCGTGCTTGCGGCGCGGACGACCACCGACCTGGCCGCGGACGTGACTGCAGCCGCGGCCACGGTGCCGTCCGGAGTGGACGCCGGCCTCGGCGAGGACATTACAATGTGAGGTCGGCGGTCAATCGGTGCGCCCAAGTCAATATTGACTCCCGTCAACACACTTGACTGTCAATCAGACTCGTGGCATGTCGGGTGTATGCAGGGCGTGGCCCTAGTTGCACAAACAGGACTGAAATTGACTCGTCAAGGTTGCACCCCCACCCTGCCCACACACCCTTGTCACACCCACGCCTGCACCGGTACGCCCCCCTGTGTATGGTGTTTGCTGGTTCCGCCGTGCGTAATGCCCGACCCACCCCGCAGCATGGACGAGGGCCTGTTCGCCTCGTCGCAGTCATGGCTGGAGGAGATGGAGGCCGCCGGGTGCCCCATCGCCGTCCCGGCCGACGTCGACACGAGCACGCCGCTGGGCCGCAAGCGACTGGTGGCTGCTGTTGACTACATGCAGAGCCACGGCGACGCCAACGAGGGGTGGCGCCACGCCCGCGCTGTCCACCCTGACGCCGGCGGGCACGCGTCCTTCGCGGCGGACGGCGGCGACGGCGCGGCCGGTGGGTACCCGTCGTTCGCAGCGGACGCAGCCGGCATCGTGTTCAACCCCTTTGACGACGTGCCCGTGTCACGGTTCTACGAGGACCAGCCCGTGGCGCCGCCCGCGCCGCCCGCGCCAACCAACAAGTGGGGCAACCCGGTGGGCCCGCCTTCGACCGGCAAGTGGGGCAACCCGGCGAGCCAGCCTGTGACTGGCAAGTGGGGCAACCCGGCGCGACACCCGGGCAACAAGTGGGGCACCCAGGCGACACAACCACCGGCACCCCCGTCCAGTAAGTGGGCCCACCCCGCCGCCTTCTCCCAGCCCGTCACGGGCGACACGCTGGACGACCTGCGCAAGCAAGCCGTGACCGGCGGAAACCCGGCGCTAGACGCTGCAGAGCAGCGCCGGAACCAGTACACGCAGCGGTGGGGTGTGAGCCGCAAGCCAGCCGCTGGCGCCGGGACGGCAAGCCGCCGGAACGTCGTCAGTGTCGACGACAGCGACAGCGACGACGGCGTCGTGGAAACACTGGTCGCGCCCGCCCCCCAGCCCGTCGACGACGTTGAGGCGCTGATCAGGGAGATGGAGGCCGGCAGGCGGACGGCGCCCGACACCGTAGACCTCACCGGCGAGTACGAGCCCGTGCCAACCCACTACGGCGTCCCCGTGGAGCCCGCGGTGCCCCGCGGCCTGGAGACGTTCGTGGCCATGCTGGACGCCGGCGTCGGGCTGGGCGACACCTTCACCCTGGTCGCGGCGGCCCGCCTGCTCACGGGCAAGCCCATGCGGGCCGCAGACATTGGCGCCCTCGTCGACACCACGCCGGACGAGCGCCGCGCGTTCCTCGCAACCATGGTCGTGGGTGGTGGCGACGGCGTCCAGTTCCCCACCCGCGACGCAGAGGTCGTCGGCACCGCGCTGGCCACCACGGGCGTCATCCGCAACGCCTTCACCACCACGCACTGGGAGCCCGTGGCCGCCGCCATCAACCGGTACTTCACGGCGGCCAGGGCCGGCGCGGCGCCCGACGGCGACGACCTGCTGCAGACCGTCACCGTGGCCCTGGCCGCCGCCGCCGCCGACGCCGCCGCCATGCTGGGCCGCCTGCTGTGCAAGCGCACCACGGCGTCCAGCCGCATGGTCTCCGAGACGCTGAACGAGGACTACGTCAACGTGGCCACGGAGTGGGACTCGTCCACGTCCGTCGCCGACAACCCGGAGCGCCGCACCTCCGCCGTGACCACCACCGCCTTTGACAACGTCGCCCTCGACAACTCCACGCCCATGACGCGCCCCAGCGCTCGCGTCCGCGGCGAGCGCACCGCCACCGGCGCCGGCGTGCTCGTGCCCACCCAGGCCGACGTGGGCGCCAGCCTGTCCCGTGTCGACGCCTACACCCGCGCCGACGCCAACGCTGCCAGTGCCAAGCTGCCGGACGCCGTCGCCGCCGTCGCTCGCGACGTCGTGGCCGTCGTCCGGGCCAACGTGCGCGCCTCCGCGGACGCCGTCAGGGCGGTCATCATCGCAGACGCGTTCACGTCCGTCATCGTGTGGCCGCTCAACCCAGGCATGCCCCGCCACATCCTCAAGTTCGACGTCGACGCGCCCATGATGCAGCTCGTCGAGGCGCTGCAGCTGTGCGCCCAGTCCGCCCAGCGCGTGCTGCAAGCCACCTGGGCGTCCAACACCGTGACCCGCCTCCATGCCGCCGTGCAGGTCGCCCGCGCCCACGGCGACGCCGGCGACGAGGCCCGCCCGCCGCTCCCCGACCTGTTCGTCAAGGTGCAGACCGCGTCGCGGGATGCCGTCATGGAGTGGCGCTCCACCGTGGCGGCCCACGCCCTGCAAAAGTGGGTCGTCGCCGCCATGAAGCTGCGCCTGAGCGGCCGCCTCCTGTCCGGAAGCACCGAGCCGCTGTCCCGCGACGCCTTCGTCGCCCTCAACGGCGTGCCCACCGCGCGCGAGCTGTCGGCCGCGGCCGCCCGCGTCACCGAGGTGTACCTCATTCGGCTGCGCCGCCGCGTGCCCGGCCTGCCGTCGTCCGACGGGCTGCGCGAGGCCGTGCGCCGCGGCGTCGAGGTGGAGCGCCTGCTGGACTCGCTGCACGGCGTGCCCGCGGTCGGCGTGCACGCCTTTGCGCTGTGGCTTCTGGCACAACTGGGGTGCGGCCGCCAGCCCCGGGGAGACGACGCGGGCGAGGCGGGCGCCGCCACGGGCATGTCCCGCTCCGCCGTCATGGCCGCCGCGTGGCTGCTCGTCCAGAACCTGCGCCAGCTGTGCTCCACCCCGCACCTGGACCACGTGGCAAAGCCGGCCCGGGAGGAAGCCCTGGGCGCCATGCCCAAGCTGACTGCACCCGCGGCCGCGCTCGTGTCCCGCATCGTCGACGACGCGTACCGCCGGTTCGCGTCGGTGTACGCCGTGCACGACGCGGCCATTGGCAACGTCGCGGGCAGCATGGCCGTCGCGGCGGCGTGCCCTGTGGTCATTGCGGCTGGCGCCGACTGGTTCAACCGGGCCGTCGACGCCGACACGCCCAAGGAGGACGTGGACGCCGGCGTGGACGCCGTGTTCCACGAGGTCCGCGCCCGCGTGCGGGAGGGCATGCTGGCGCTGTTCAACATGGCATGCGGCGTGTCCGCGTTGGAGGACGCCGCACAGCTCATGGTGATGCAGCCCGACGCCGCTACGCCCTGGACGGTGGACGCCATGAAGACGTCCGGCGTCGGCGAGACGCCAGCGTGGCTGGTGTCCACCGCCGCGGGGCTCATGGGCGCAGCCGCCGCGGCGCCCTGCCCCGTTGACACCCTCGTCGCCACCTGCGCGTACAGCGCCGACTACGTCAGGGCCGTCGGTGACGGCATGGTGTCCTACGTCACGGCCGCCGTGCACAACGACGCCACGGTGGAGACCCGGAACGGCGACCACCCGCTGAACATGTCGTCCACGTGGCAGCGGCAGGCCGGCCTGGTGCTGCGCGCCGCCATCGAGCCCGCGCCCGTCGCGTTCCCCGAGAGCCAGCGCGTCGCGCACAACAACCGCGTGGCCGTCGGCTCGTCCGGTCGCACCTTCCTGGGCCGCCCGCCGGTGCTCCCCGCCACCTCCCGCAGCGTCGCACAGGCGGCCTTCTTTGCCTGCGTGGCCGCCAAGGGCGGGCTCGACCCGGGCCACTCCGTGACGGCCATCCGGGAGATCCGCGGCCTGCGCAACGCCGCCACCATCATGGACAACACCTGCTTCGACACACTGGGAGACCACTTTGGTCTGCAGCCCGACCTCAAGGCGCTGCGCGCCGCCGCCGAGAGCCTGCGGGAGGAGGCCACGCGGGGCGCCGCCGAGGCGGGGTCCGCCACCGACACGGACGCCGGACGCCTGGCACGCGGCGCCGGGGCCGCTGCCGCCGGCGACGACACATCCGACAGCGACACCTTGGTGGAGGGCGACGAAGACGACGAGGTGGTGCCGGCCGCGGTGCGCAGCGTAGAGCTGCGGGAAGAGTCCGCGCAGAACCTCGCGGCCGCACAGGAGGTGCTGGACTTTGTGCAGCTGCTGATGCGGTGCTTCCAGGCCACGACGGCCCGCATCCCGGCGTACCCGCCCGTGTTCCGCACCGTGGCGCCCGTCAACAAGCGCCAGGGCGACGTGTACCTGGACCTGGACGCCGAGGACGCGGCGGGCAACCTCTTCCTCGACCGGTGCTTCAAGTTCAAGCGCGCCGACCTGGCGGCCTGGCTGCGCTCCATGACGGACCCGGGCGCCGACGCCGCCGCCACCGCGCAGGCGCCGTGGACGTCGCACGCCGGCATGGGGTACACGCTGGCCATCACCATGCAGATGTTCGCCGCCGCGTTCCGCATCGCCGAGGAGCAGGACGCGTGCGGGCCCGCGGGCGTCGAGCTCAGCCGCCCCAACTACGTCGTGGGCCGCCTGCTCATCCACCGCTTGCTCACCCAGAGCTGGGCCGACGGCGGCCTGGCCGACGTCCCCGAGCTCATCGCGGACAGCGACGCCGCCCCGGACGTCTTCCGCCAGGCCGCAGTGCACGCCGTCAACGTGGACGCCGGCCTGCGGTTTGCCACGCACCGCGTGGCCATGAACCGCTTCGTCGCCGGCGCGCTGACGTCCGCCGAGGTGTGCGACGCCTTCATGAACACCTCGCACCCGGCCGGCGCCGTGTACCGCGCCGTGCAGCGCAACGACGCGCCCGCGGACGACCCCGTCCGCAGACACGGCCCCGTCGTGACGTCGGGCGTCATGCCGGCCGCCGCACTGGAGCACGTGGTGCGCCAGGCGCTGTGGTCGTCGCCTGCTGGGTACCGCGGCGTGGCCGCCGTGCCCGGCGGTGCCCGGTTCGACGAGCAGGGCTTCCGCGTCCCCGTGGCGCCCACCGTCGGCTTTGCACGCGCGCTGCACGCCCACGCCACGCTCGCCAGGATTAGCAGCGATGGCGCACTCGCGGAGGCGGACGTCCCCGCCACGGTGCTGGTGAGCCCGCTGCCGGCCGACGCCACGGACGGCCGCGGCGACGAGTCGCTGCCCGCCGCCAAGGACATGCTGCTGCGCGACAGCCTGCCGCCGATGGACGCCCCGCTGCCCCGCAGCGCCAGTGTGTACCCGTTCGGGTCGCCCGCGATGCGCGGCGTCGTGGCCGCCGTCCCCGGCGCGGCGCCCAAGGGACCCGACGCAACGGGCGTGCACCTGGCCGGCGTCCTGGCGCAGTACCTGGCCGACACAACAAACGGCCGCCTGGCGCTGCTGGCCAGGCGGGCCGTCGCAGGCGCCAACATGGGCAGCCCCGCCGACCTGTACGGCACCGGGACGCCGGTAAAGGCCGACCCGGAACGGATCCGGGAGCGCGCAGAGCGGGGCGGCGTGCTCACCGCCCAGGTGCGCGACGCCATGTACGCCCACGCGGACGCCAAGCGGTCGCCGGACAACCTGCTGCAGTACGCGGACGTCGTGGCATCCATGCAGATGTGGGCGGCGTGTGTCGCGTTCGGAGCCCACGGCGTCGACGCCGTGCCGGCCTCGTTCATGACGGCCGACGGCCGCCCGCCGGTGCGCGGCATGTGGATGACGGTGAACGGCGTGTTCCCGGTGCCAGCGCTGCACGCCTTTGTGCGCGACTACGACGAGACGGTCGCCAAGTTCACGCCGTGGAACCCGCACGAGGAGAAGTACGTCCGCGGCTACGCGTACGGCAAGTGGACGGGCGTCACGCCGGCCGCCGTGCAGGACGACATCCCCGCCGGCGTGCCGCCGGGTACGCAGGACCACGCCAAGCTGGCGACGGAGGCCAAGCCGATGTTCGTCCGGGCGAAGCGGTGCCGCGTCCTGCAGGACGCGCTGCAGCGGTCCATGTCGGCGCCCGTGCTCAAGGTGGCGCTGTGTGGCGCGGGAGGCGTCGCGCTGGACGCCGCCCACATCGTGGAGCACACCCTGTTCCTCATGGACCTGGTGACCAGCGTCGCCAAGCGCACGCTGTTTGGCGACTGGCTGTGGCAGGGGGCGGACGACGCGTACGCCGTGCCCCGCACGTTTGGGCGCTTCGTGAAGAACGTGCTGGCCGTGGTGAAGGAGCCCCGCCGCAAACTGATCAAGCAGGTGGCGGCGCTGCGCGCGGCGCTGGACAACGACGCGCCGGGCTCCCCGGCCGCAGAGGAGGACGCAAGCGTGCTGGTCGCGCTGGAGATCATGGTCGAGCGGCTGGAGCCGCTGGCCAGCGTGGCCGCCGCCACGGACCTGACGCGCGCCGAAGTGGCCACCTTGGTGGACGCGGTGGACGCCGCCAAGGCCGCCATGCCCATGGAGCCAACGCAGTTCACATTCCACGACCGCTTCTCCGTGCTGTGCTCCATGGCCAAGTTCGTGCCGCTGTGCTCCGCAACGTTCACCGTGGGCAACGTCGCCGCACTGTTCACCGAGTGGGCCGGCGACGACCCGGCCCGCGCGCTCCGCGTCGCCCCGCTGCAGGCGTTCTTCACCACACTGGCGCAAAACGTGTACGAGCACGACGTGCTGCTTCTGGGGAGGCACCACGTCGCCGTCCTGGACGCCAACATCCGCGTCGGCAACGTGCTGGAGATGGCCAAGCCACTGGACACGTTCTTTGTGGGCGAGACCCACGGCGTGCACCACGGGGAGGTGATGCCACCCGAGGTGCTGCCCACGCTGGCCAAGACGGTCAACGTGGCGGTGGGCGTGCTGCTGGCCGTCGCCCACACGCCGCACGTCGTGCCGCCCGGCGTCGACACCGCCCCCGCCGGCGACGTGCGCATCGCGTGGCCGGCGGGCTCGCCCGGCTGCGCCGGCGTGCACCACTTGGGCCTCATCGCCGCCATGCGGGACGTCGCGCTGGCCGCCCGCGTCATGGCCACGTCCGACATGGCCGCGTGGTGGTCCCGCCACGTAGAGGCGCTGGTGGAAACGGGCCGCCCCGTGTGGCCCCTGCACTCGCCCGCCCTGCGCTTCGTCACCGTCGATAGCGACGCCATGCCGTCCGTGGCCAGGCGGGCGCAGGCCGGCCCCGCCGTCGCGCCCGACGGGTTCAGCATGGCCCGTGCACAGACACGGCTGGTGGCGGCGCGCCCGTCGCCCGACGCCACCCTGCACCAGAGCAACGTGCGCTTGTTCGACCTGTACGCGGCCGCCCGCCCCGACGTGTTCGCCGCCGAGAACCCGGGCGTCGACGTGGACGACGTGGCCAAGTGGCTCCGCGACGGCCACCTGGTGCAGGTTCCACACGGCACGGGCATCATCCAGGGCTCCAGCCCGGGGCGCACCGCCGCGTGCATGGCGCGCCGTGTGGCCGACGTGCTGGCAGGCGTCCACCAGGGCCTGACCACGGTGCAGGGACAGACCATGCTGGCCCGCCTGGAGGCCTTCATGGCGACGTGCGGCTACTGGGGCAACGTCGTGCACGCGACGCAGCCCGACGGCATGGGCGACTCGCCGTACGGCGTGGACGCCACCGTGGCCGCGGCCGCCACCGAGCTCGCGGGCTTCCGGTACAAGATGCCGTCGTGGGGCCGCAACAACGCCGGGTGGAACAGCATGGAGAGCCACAGGGCGCACCACGCAGAGGTCACCGACGTGCCCGACTGGATGCACTCCATGCGGCCCCGCAAGCTGATGCCCGGCACGCTGGAGCACCACCACGAGCAGCACGTCGTGACGGCGCACACGAACACACGGCACCCCGGCGTCAACATGGTGCGCACCGACATGTCCTGGGTGGCCGAGGCCGCCGGCGTCGACGCCGACGGCTTCCAGGTCGCGGGCCCGCCGTCGCGGTGGGCGAACCACGTCGTGCCCGCCGGCGACAACGCCGACCTCGTGTACGCCACCGCGCTGGAGCTGAGCGAGGCGGACATCCGCCGGGAGGAAGCCGCCGGCGCGTCCCGCGGCCTCCGCGCCCACAACGCCATGGCCGCGCTGGTGATCAACGAGGTCACCCGCCGCAACGCGCTGCACATGAACCCCGCCAACAACGCGTACCGGTGGCGCATGCTGGCCGTCGGCGAGCCCCGCACGCTGCGCAGCGGCAACCTGTCCATGGCCACCATGGCGGCGTGCACCACCAACCCGCTGGAGGTCGTGGCGCTGCTCGACCCGGTGTCGCAGTTCGACCACTCGCGGTCCCTCGTGCCCGGCGGCGTGTACGCGCCCCGCAACCACCGCACCGTCGGCGAACCCAACGCCATCCAGGAGGCCCTCGTCGCGACCGGCACCTGCATGAGCGCCTGGGACGGGCTCGCGCTCGGGCCCCGCGTGCCCGGCGTGTCGGCCGCCGCTGCCACCTGCATCTACATGGCCGGCAACATCAACCCGGACCCGTTGTACCCACCCGGTGGCGCCTCCGCCGTCATCCCCCGCATGGACGACGGCAAGGGCGCGTGGGCCATCGTGCGCGACGCCAAGCGCGAGTCTGGGGACACCAACAACGCTTGCTGTGCCTGTGCATTCGAGACTGCGCTGCAGACGACCGACATGACGCAGTGGGCGCTCGCCAACGGCCGCGACCTCGTCTCCGCCGAGGCCGTCACCGGCGGTCTGCGTAAGTTGTCACACCGGGCGTCCACGCTGCAGCCCGCCGCCGCCGCGTCCGGTTCCACGCTCGTGGACTACCTGAAGATCCTCCGCGCGGGCACCCACCGCATGTACGGCCGCCTCGCGCTCGTCGGCAAGCCCGCCGCGGAGACGACGTCCCGCGGCCTGTGGTTCGAGGGCCACAGCGAGGCCCGCGGCGACCAGGCAGCGCTCATGCAGATGGCCGGCTTCGTGCCCGCCATGTACCCCGCCTTCCTGCGCGCCGCCGACGTCGCCGGCGCAGACCGTCTCCTGCAGCACGCCATGTACCGTGTGCGCGACCAGGACTCGGCCAACGTCCCCGACGTCCTGGGATTCACGTACGCCGTGCTGGCCACGCTCGTGCCCGTGCCCGGCGCCGCGGTGCCCCTGTCCGGCGCCGCCGCGTCCCACCGGGGACTGACGGCCCGCTTCGGCCTCGGCCGGTGCATCTCACAGCTGTACGCCGCGGTGCCCGTCGCGCTGGGCCCCGTGCTCGCCGCGCAGGCCGACCCGTGGGAGGCCCTGTTCCAGCTGACGGCCGCGGTGCTGGCCAGCCAGCGCGTGGCCGACGTGCCCGCCGTGTGGCGACGGGACGAGGACGGGCAAATGGCGTGGTTTAGCGTGCGCCGGGTGTGCCTGACGGGCGCTCTCATGGCGGCGTGGCCGCCGGGGAAGCGCGCCACCGCCGCCGGCATCGTGTACTGGATGGCGCACAACCCACACGCCGGCGCGTCCGACGAGATGTGGCCCCGCCACGCCGACTGGCGTGTCGCCGACGACGACGTCGACGACCAGGAGGGCGGCTTCACCCGCGACGAGTTCCTGCACGGCCTGTGGGTGCTCATGACGTGCGCCCGTGTGCAGGCGCTGCGCCTCGCCACCACGCAGTACAACGCCGGGTTTACCACCAAGCACACCGACGGACAGATGGTGTGGCCCGGCGTCCAGCCCGAGCTCGTGCCCGAAGACGAGGAGCTGCGCCTGGAGGCCGCGCACGGCGGCACGTTCGGCACCGGCGCCAACCCGCACCGCGTCACCGTGCCCGTCGGCCCGCCCACGTCGGCCACCGAGAAGCTGCTGCACCTCGTGCGGTGCAACGGCACCACGGGCGAGTTCAAGGCCAGCAACGCGTGGCTGATGACGCGCCCCGTCGTGGCCACCGTGTTCGCCTTCCTGGCCGCGTGCCGGGCCGTCGCCGCGACGCCGTCGCCCGCCATGGTCACCTCAAACTACGTCGCGGGTAGCCGCGCCTCGCTCCGCCCGCGGCAGGTCGTGGGCACCGTAATGGAAGGCCTGCGCGCGCACACCGCCGACGCCGTCGACGGCGCGATCGGCGCCCTCACCGTCGACCTGTCCGTGTTCCGGGGCATCGCGTACAGCGCGCCCGACTTCAACCCGTCGGGGCTGGAGGGAACCCTCGTCGACGTGCCCGGCGTCCACGTGTGGGCCCGCTCGCTGTCGACCGCCACCAACATCGACGGCGTGTGCACGCCCGAGGCGTTCCACTGCGCGGGTGACGCGCCGTGGCAGCTCCAAGACTTCCCCTTCCCGGACTCAACGCTCGCCGGCATGAACGCCGTGTCGGGCGCGCAGCTGACGGCCGCCGCCGGCGGCGACGCGCTCGGCACATCCATCGTCTTCACCGCCACCAAGCTGAGCAGCCGGGATGGGCAGGGCTCCGCCGCCGGCAGCATGGGAGAGTCCATGTGGATCGCGCCCGACGCCGGCGGCGGCTACGTCAACGTCGACTCCCACTCCCGCAGCGGCCTCATGACGGGCGCCAGCAACTCGTCGCAGGCGGGGCGCGACGCCCACGGCTTCATGGGTTGGCACGGCATCGACGTCGGCACGCTGGCCGAGTCCGCAGACGTCGGCGTCCGTGGCGCGCTCCGCGACGCGTGGGGCGGCTCCGACCCGCGCCTTACGCGGTGCCACGGCGTCCTGTCCGCCGACGCCGTGCCGCCCCGCAGCCAGGTGGCGCGCACCGTGGCCGCCGGCGGCCTGTGCCCCGGCGTGTTTGCGCTGTGCTGGGACTACCTGCCCAACCAGGCCGTGGTGCTGAGCGCGGAGGTGGCCACCGCCAACAACCTCATGCCACAGCGCATGGCGTACGTGCGCGAGGGCGACGCCGCCGACCACGCCGCCGCCACGCCCGACCCGGACCCGGACGCCATGCTGGAAGCCCGCCGCGTGCGGGCCCGCAAGGAGAGCGTCGTCGCCGCCGAGTTCGCCGCCAAGGTGGAGAACGCCGGCGTGATTGGACTCACCGCGGAGGCCGTGACGACGGGCGCCTCCAAGCCGTCGCCCGCCAGCTTCTACGACGGCACCGTGCAGAAGCTGGCGCGGCGGCGCAGCATCCTGTGGGCCATCGTGCGCGCGCAGCGGTCGCGCAACAAACACAGCGTCGACTCCGTGTCCACCAACGTGGCGCCCGGGGCGAGCGGCGCCATCGGCCTCGGCACCAGCAAGGTCCAGCGCCCCGTGGACAGCCGGGCGTGGAACTCCCGACAGGGCATCGGCGTCACCGTCACGGCCACGCTGCGCAGCGCCACCAACGTCGACCTCCGCATGATGACGCCCGTGCCCGCGACGCACGCCCGCACCTCGGGCGACGCCCTCATCGTGGGGCGCTCCGTCGCGGAGGGACCCGGCAACCGGGACCACCCCGTCGCCGCCGACCCCTCCACCGACGACTCGGTCAGCTTCAGCGGTGGCTACCTGGCGCCCTCCTTCGGCCGCGCCGCGTACAACACGCCCTCCGACGCCGTGGCGTACACCGCCATCGCGCCCGCGGTGCACCCCAACACGGCCGCCACCGTCGACGCCGTCATCAGCCGCCAACTGGGCGCCACCGGCGGCTGGTGCACCGTGATGCGCCGCTCCGCGGTGGCCGTCACCTCCGTGCGCCTCACCGGACTCACCCCTGGCGCCTTCCCCGACCGCAGCGCCGTCGACCTGCAGGCAGACATCATGGCCGGCATCGCCATGGGCACGCCACAGGGACAGCGGCCGTCGTGGCGGGCCGCCTCCCGCCTCGTGTCCCCCATCACCGCCCTCGTCATGGCCGACACGGGACCCCACGCCGTGGTGGGCGCCACCAACCTCGTCGCCGCCCAGGCCTGCGCCGCCCTCGGCCTGGACCCGCCGCCGCCCGTCGACGTCCCGGCGCCGCCGCCCTTTGTCGCGGCGGCGCCCTTTGACGGAAACGTGCAGGCGCCGCTGGACTCCATCTCGGGACCCGGCATGCAGTACGCGCGCCGCTCGCAGCGCGGCGCCGGTGTCAACTACCCCACCATCAACGACGTGGTCACCAACGCGGCGCACGGCGGGCGCCCCATCGTGCCGCGGCCCCGCGAGCACCCCGCCGTGAAGCGCGACCGCGACCCCCGCCACCGGGGCAGCGCCGTCCGGCCGCCGACGCGCCGCAGCCGCAAGGGCAAGGCCATGACCCTGAAGCAGATGAAGGCGGCGTTTCCACACGCCATGGGCGCTGGCGCGGACCTGCCGTCGTCCGACACGGAGGGAGACGAGGACGGCGGCCTGGTGTACGACGAGGAGTACGCGTACTCCTCGCCGTCGTCGTCGCGGTAGTTTCTTGTATGAACAATTGCATGCCGTACTCTTAGTTTTCACACGCAGCACATGGCAGGCCACAAGAAACCGGGACTGGGCGACGTGGCGTCCTTTGTGTTTGACGACGACGACGGCGTGATGTTTGGCGGCGCGCCGCCGCCTGCGCCGCCGGCGACCAAGAAACGACCCAAGGCGGCGGCGTCCGAGTTCATGGACGAGGTGGTGCAGGGCCTGGGGTCGACGGCGCCCAAGCAGAAGCGGCCCAAGGTGCCCAAGATACTCGCGGTCAGGGCGGAGCAACGGCACCGGGTGGCCAAGGCCAAGGCGGCCGCCAGGGCGTCCATCCGCGCGTTTGCCAAGACGGCAGAGACGGATGCGGCCGCCAAGGCGCTGCTGACGGCCGCCAACGCGTGGGCCAAGGGGCCCGACGGCACCCACAAGAAGACCAAGGTCAACCGCGCCGTCAAGCTGCTCGAGTCCATGGGCGTGCTGCTGCAAAAGGACCCATAGTGTATGTGAAACTCAATACACGCAGACGTACACGTAGAAAGCGGGCGTGTGTGTCCATGGTGTCCACAGCGGTCGTGATCGTCATCGTCGCCGTCCTCGTCGTCCTCGCGGTCGTCCTGTTCAGCAGGTGGGGCGAGGTGCTGGTGGGCGCCGTGTTCGGGCCCGACGGGCTCTTCGCTTGCTGCTGCCCGTGCCTCCGCCGCCGCAACCCCGCCACCGCGTACGCCCCCACCGACGACGAGTGGGACAAGCAGAGCCTGGTGGGCTCGGAGGACGGCGGCGGAGAACCCTCCGGCGACGCCGCTGCCGGGTTCGGCGTGTCCCAGCCAATGTTCACCCCGGCGGGCAAGTCGCCCGTCGTGTCCACGCCCGACACGCGCGCAGCGGCTGCCGCGGCCGCCGCCACCGCCCTGAAGAGAAAGGAGCAGCAGGAGGCGGAGCAGCGCAGACTGCTGGAGGAGAAGCGGAGACCCCGCCACGCCGCGGGCACGGTGGCAGTCGCCATGCCGGCGCCGTCGTCGGTGACGACGTCCTCCATGGCGGACCCCAGCAGCCCCAAGCTACGGGGCGGACCCGGGTCCGCCCTGTACCATGCCGACGCAGAGGACGGCGAGGGCGACGCGCAGCGTGTGTACACGGCCCCGGAAACGCCACCCCGCGCAGCAGACGCCGCAGACGACGAGTTTGGGTCGCCTGTGGGATCGCCACCCGCCCGCGCACTCCCGTAGAATGGTACATAGATATGGTATTACGCGTGTTGCGGCAAGCAAACCACACACCCCACTGGGGTGCGTGCGTCATGGGCGTCGACCTGAAAGTGGTCCTCCTCGTGGGTGTCGTGCCCGTGCTCGTGCTGTGCATCGTCGCCAAGTGCGTCCGCATCTGGCGCAGCAAACGGTTCATGCAGGAGTACGACATCCCGCAAGACGTGCGGCACCCGGACGCCATCGAGTCCCGCAGCATGGGCCGCCTGCCTGCCCGCGTGTCCCTCAAGCAGCCCGTGTTCAGGCGCCCCACGCAGCTGGCGCCCGGCATCCGCATGGCGCACGCCAAGTGGCGGCCCAACCCCAACCCGACGCAGTCCGCGATACAGGCCATCCGGGGCGCCACCGTGCGGTGCGCCGACGGAGGGTGCAACGGCTTCTCCACCGCCACCGTTGACGGCGACGGCTTCTCCATCAAGGACGTCGCCGTCCCCGTCGTCAAGGACGTGGACAACCCCGGCCAGCTCAAGTACCGGCGGGGCGGCATCCCGTCCTGGGGCGACTGCCGGCCCAGCAGGTTCCCGGGGCAGTTCGCCACCGACGACAACCTCGTCCAGCTGGGCACCGCCATCGGCGCCGCCGCCTCCTTCCGCCGCGCCGGAAAGGAGGACGCCGCAAAGGACCAGCTCGCCGTCGCCGCCATGCGGTACAACAACACCCACGGCGACCGGTTCCTCGACGCGCTGGCCACCGCCAAGGCGCACACCTCCGACGACGACGACAACGACGCCTCGTCGGTCAACTCCCTGGAGGAGACCCTGAAGGCGGAGGCGCGGCGTTTCTCCGCCGTCATCGACCCGGCCGTGGCACAGGCGGCCACCGAGGCGGCCAGCAAGGGCATGCGCCGCGTGCCCAGTGCCGTCCAGAACCGCTGGAGCGGCGCCGACGACAATGCCTACCAGGAGCGGCGGGCGCGCGAGATGCGGCGCGTCGCCTCCAAGTCGGGCGTGTGGAAGGCGCCCGGCCCGTCAAACCTCCGCCGCGTCGCCGCCGCGCTGTCGCCGCGCCGGTCCCCGGCGTCACGGGGGTACACCTCCCCCGCCTCGCTGCACACCGAGGCCATGGAGGACGACGGCAACGCCGACGGCGACACGGGCGGCGGCGTGTTTATCCCGGGGGGCGGCGCAGCGCCCCCGGACTGGTCCGACTCGGACAACGAGGGCGCCAAGGAGACGCTGGACGCCGGCCTGGACCACTTCGAGCTGTCCGACGCACCGCTGGCGTACCGCCCGCACTCCGGTCACGCCTTCAACGTCGTGTTCGACGGCGCCAAGCGGCTCGCCCCCGGCCAGCACTACAAGTTCAACATCGCGCTGGCCATGCCGTGGAACCCCGACGTGATTGGCACGTACATCCAGTTCAACACCGGCATGGCGCTGTACTCCGCAGACATTGACACGGCGCTCCTGCTGGGCATGCTGTACTACATGTACGGCAACGCGCCCGTCACGACCAGGCGCGCCCGCCTGCTGAGGCGGTGGGGCAACTCGGCCATCTCGCCGCGAGACGAGCCGCGGGAAGAGGCCAACCGCGGCGTCGTCCGCCTCAAAACGCCGTACATGGTGTACACCAGCCGCCTGGCGGGCGAGGCCGCCGTGCCCATGCCGCTGTTGGACGAGGGCGTCAAGCCCATGGACCGCATCGACGCGCGCGCCGACTTCCTCCGCGTCTACCGCGAGATGAACACGCTGTCCACACAGCCCGTGTACATCCCGGCCTACCTCCTGGTCGCCGCGCTGCACACCGGCGCCGCCATCCTGTACCCGAACGTGTTCAAGGAGTTCGTGCTGGACATCGAGGTGGACGGCGCCCGGATCAGGGACAAGCCCGGCATCCGCGTGCGCAAGACCACGGCCCGCCACCTCCACCCCGTGGAGAGCGAGGTCCTGCGCACGGGCGTCGTCATGCTGCCCGCCGCGCCAGAGGTGGACGCCATCCTGCAGCAGCACAAGCTATTTTCGCAGGCCATGGTGCCCACAGCCCGCCCCGGTGACAGCGTCAAGCTGCTCACCGGCGTCGGCTCGCCCGTGCGCACCATCTTCACGTCCACGTCTGCCGGCACGTCGGCGTACACGGCGGGGTCGGCGTCCACGTTCGCCGCCCGGCAGCCGCCGCCGCCAGGCGCCGTGCCAGAGGAGGAGTTGAGGGGGGCACACAGGGTCTAGGCAATGCCATTCGTTACAGATACAGTACAGCGTCCCGGAGCGTCTGCCGCACGGCGACGCCGTCGCGGTGGCGGGACAGGCCCGACAACCGCAGCATGCCGCACAGCGCAGAACACCGCGTCTTAGCATCGACTGCGGGGCCCCGCTTGGCGGGTGGCGGGCCGCCTGTTGTGACGGTGGCGTTGTGTGCGACGGCCGCCGTCCCCGCGGCGGCGTCGTGGCCAGCGGCCAGCACTGCGCGGACGACGTGTAGGCGGTCGTAGTCCCGCACCAGCCGCCGGAGGCGCGGCGCGATGACTAGCGCCAGCTGCCTGGCATTCGTGCCGTCCGTGTTGATCCACATGGGATACCCGTCGAGTGTCGGGTCGCCGTTCTCGTGCCACGCCCCGACGCGGCCCTTGCCGTCGAGGTACAGCCGGCGGCCGCGGGTGTACCACGCAAAGAGGGAGCGCACAACGGACCGCTCGAGGGCCTCCAGGTGTTTGCGCTGCCACACGACGCGGGTCCCCACGGCGAGGCCCGCCAGGCCAACGCGGGCCCCAGGCACCAGCCCGAAGCAGTGCAGCCCGCCGCCGTGGAGCCACAGCGCGACGATGCTCGACGTGGCGCCCGTGATGCCACGGCACCGGGCGAGTGTGTCCCACCGCTTCTGGTGAAACGTCAGCAGCGCGCTCCGCGACGCCGTCACGGAGATGGACCGCAGCACAGACGCGGCAAACCGGTGCTGCTCGGGAAACACGTGCTCCCTGCCCTTTGCACAGTGTGGGTTGCACGCAGGGCCCCACCGCACGGGGCTCGTGTTGTCCGCCCTCGTGGCGATGTGCACCACGATGGGGAGAAGGTCCGCGCTGCCCGACCGCAGCGTCACGCCCTGGTTGCAGAAGCCGTCGGCCACGTACGGCTCGACCGTGTACTCTGCAAAGCGTGGCACCGCCGCCGCCAAGTACGGGCCCTGCAGCCACTCCAACACGGAAGCGGCGGGCGGGGGGATCGCGCACCTTGCCGACACGAACACGTCGATGTGGTCGGGCAGCCAGCGCGGCACGGGGCGGGACGCCAGGTCGGCCGGCGTGCAGGCTTTGCCCCTTGCCCCCGGCGGGTGCACGTACAGCCCGTACCACGTCGCCGCGTCGCCCGCAACCACCACCCGGCCCCGGAAGATGTCGAAGTGCCCGTCGTCCCGCCGCGCCACTGCGCCCACGCTGGCGGCCAGGTCGTACAGCTGCTGTGCCACGGTGGTGTGTGCGAGTGCCATCGTCTGCAGGGCAAGTGGGTTGTGGCCAGGGTGGGGGTACACACAACACGACTCGGTTCGACCTGTCAAACCCCATCAGTCCAGTGCATTACAACAGGCACACGATGTCCTTAAACACCTGTCGTGCCACCTTGCCACCGACGTTGCGCGATACACTGGACAGCCGCAGCGTCGTCGCTAGCGCCCGCGCCCGCGCCCGAGAGTCGTCCGGGGCGCCGCGGATGTGCTTGGTGCGGACGCCTTTGTTGTAGTCGGTGGTCGTCTTCGACACCCCCGGCTTGCTCACGTCTTGCCCGGCGCTGCACACGTAGCCAATGATCTCCACTCGGAACAGCTTGCGCACTTCCGAGCGCACTTCGGTGTCTACCAGGGCGTCGTACTGCAGGGCATAGCTGTCGGCACGGAGACGCAATGCAGGCGTAAAAAACTCGCACGCCTGCACCTCCTTCAGGGCGAACGCGGGCCCCGTAGGCAGCTCT
>Ga0181380_1000370_pt1 | contig 20522 bp, 20 predicted proteins | sample 3SPOviralmetaG_FD_130116 | JGI IMG/M metagenome (GOLD analysis project Ga0181380, IMG submission 130116) | Marine viral communities from the oligotrophic San Pedro Time Series (SPOT) site, San Pedro Channel, CA, USA - 3 SPOT_SRF_2009-08-19 | ecosystem: Environmental > Aquatic > Marine > Strait... | reverse complement strand
TTCTCCTTTATCAAAAGCATTTAATTTAAATTCTAACTTATGTAAAACATCTATTAATTGAGATTTTTTCATCTTGGAAACTGCCCCAATATTGGTATGTTTTTTATAACTACTCAAAACTTTTTTTAGTTCAGTAGCTGTGAATAATCTATCTAAAGTTTGCTTAGAATCGCTATTTGTATGTCTTGCTATTATCGCCATTTATATATTATAATATAACATTTTTTTTTAGGTTATTTTACTATAATAATGGAATATTATATTTTTCTACTATTTTTTTATCTATCTTTCGTGATGGGCCACCAACGAGGACTGATGCGGTTCTCGCCAGACCCCAACTAAACGGTGTTTGATTTGGTCTAGACCCACTAGAATAGTATGCGGCTTTCCCTTTCATCAGTATCTCTTCTAAACCAGTCTTTACCTCTTTCTTTCTTTTATCTGTTCTTGTTAGTTTATCTGCTAGTTTATCAAGGTTCATTGGAACGCCAGTTTTCTTTTTTACTTGTTCTACATAAGATGAGGTCTTAGATTGGAATGATGATAGTTTCTTTCTTGTCGTGAATTTACCTTTTTTGTAATCTTCTTTTGATTTGTCTAATTGTTTTTTTTGTTTCTTTTTATCTTCTTTACTCAATCCAGAAAGATACCTTTTTGGATAATCCATATATTATATAATATTATTTTATCCAAAAATACTTTATAGATTTGTTATTTTATCAATTAGTTAAAAAGTGAGTAAATGAGTAATTTAAACAGCTACTGTTAAGCCACCATTTCCGTCCATTTGGTAGAATGCTTCACATATTGAGTATGTAATCGCACTAGTAGTAGCACCAAAGGCGACAGCAACTTCTAATTCCAATACATTTGGAGAGGAGTTCTGGCTTGTATTTAGACCTACCATTCTTAACCCATCATCACTGAATTTTTTTAAATCTACAGAAATCAAACCTCTTGGGACTTCATAAGCGTGAGTATCGGTAGCACTGGCGTATACATTACCAAAAGAATTTACTAATTGTTCTGTGGATACCATTGAATTAGCGTATTTTTCGCCGTGTTTAGCTAATGCTTTCAATGTTTCCTCTTGTAGTCTACCTAAATCAGTAGCGGTAGCAGTAGGATTAATTCTTACATCGGTCTGTGGGTAGTTGACACCGCCAATTTGGTATTTATAGGATGACGCAGATAGTGTGCTATCTGCTCCTGTAATACCGAAACTACCATTAGAGTATACATTGTTAGTAGCGTCGGCAGTGGCTAAGCGTATAGCAGTGATTAAACCTTTACACGAGAGAGATCTATCATTAATTTGTAAAGTATGGGTTGTAGCGGTGTTAGGAATGCTATTGATGTAAGTTTTTGCGGTATCTCCAGAAATCATTACACCTTCCCTAGAAACTACATCACGATAACTACCCATTACGTCGGCATTTTGTATCATATAGATTGGGCAGAAGAAAGATGGATTGCTAATAGTGTAAGTAGGAGCTCCAGCACTAACCATTGCTTGTGTGTTAGATGCTAATCGCAATACTAATTCAATTTCACCAAGACCATCTGGTAGTGCCTTTTCGTGATGGTTCTTCAATAAACCAGATTCTAATTGAATAGTAAAAATACAACTAGAATCAGTGGCTAGAGCCTGTCCCAAAGCAGATTTGTTTACATTTAGATTTAAACCATTGGTTGCTGCTAAGAAAGCATCACTCGCAACTTTAACCGCTGCCGCAGTATCATCACCAGCAAGACCAAATGCTCCTACTTCCTGTTTGACACCGAGTTTACCAGCACCAGATTGGACATTAGTTTTTAGAACATCATCTAAAGAAGAATTGTAATTTTGTCTAATAGCGTTATATAAACCATAATTGTTGATTTGTTCAATAATACTCCCATTTGATTCTATAGTAACACGATCTATGAAACTTCCGCTGTGTGTATCAACAAAACCAGCGGCAGCAGCTGTGGTAACGGTGAATTGGACATAATGTTTGGATACAGCCAAAAATCCATCGCCTTTGATTCTAATGCGTATTTCGTTAGCTCCAGTAGGAGAAAACGAGTTCCCATTATTAGAAGCAAATCGTGCTAGTCTAGAAGTAGCATTTACTGCAGTACTTGAGGTTAATCCATATCTCATAGATTTGGGTAGATTATCGTTAGCAATTTGTGTAGGATTCATTTTATAATATCTAATTAGAAAATAAAATAATAATTTTTTGTTAATATTAAAAGATTTTTTTCTTATATTACAAGTAAACTACTATAAAAAAAAAAATATTAATATATAAATGAAACTATTAAAAAACAAAAATTTAAATAATATAGCTATAACTAAACAGTCAATAGATGATACTAGCGATCTTCCGTTTATTCCACCAGCACCACTACCTGCTAAATCTTTCGCTATGCTTATTGTTGCTCCTGCTGGTGGTGGGAAGACCTCATTTTGGACTAGTTTATTATTAAGTCATCCTACTAAAAAAAAGAAAGATATTAATAGAGCATATTTTAGATTTTTTGATAAAATATGGCTATTCTCACCATCTAAAGACACATTACCGATGGATAAACTAAAATTAGATGAAAGTAGAGTTTTCTTAAAATATACTGATACACAACTACAAGAAATATTAGATGAGGAGAAAGACGGTGAAAATTTAAATAACATTATAGTACTAGACGACAGCATACGGGCTATAAAAAATAATAAGGAAGTGCAAAAATTGGTGTTGAACAGACGACATTTAACCCACAATCCAAATGAAGATGGTAAGGCAGGGTTATCGGTGCTAGTAACTTCTCAAAAATTTAACGGCGTAGATACATACCTACGAAATAATATGAGTGATATTATCATATTCAAAACGAATGTAAAGAACGAATTGGAAGCAATTAAAAATGATGTTATGAGCGATCTTGATAAAGATATTCAAGACAAACTACTTAAAGAAGCATTTAAAGAAAAATATGGATTTCTTTACATTAAAAATTATATGCCGACTAAAGATAGATACTATATCAATTTTAAAAAGGTTATTTTTGATGATAATGATGATGATGGTGATATTGATGATATATCAGTTATTGATACTGAAGATAATAAAGATATAGTATAAATTTATTTTCTTTGTAATAAATATATGAGAGATAATTACATAATACGAATTACAAATACTAGTTTAGCTAATAATGCTGTTACTTTGAATACCGCAAAAAATTTAGCTTCAGTGGAAGTGCCAAATTGGCTTAGGTCAAAAGGTAAGTGTAATATACAAGTTGTGAGTAGTTCCATAGCATTATCAAATGCGGCAGGAACAAGAGTTCTTGCTAATGGTGAGAATATTATTGCTATTAGAACAAATATACCGATGCTGGGGTATAATAGTGAAACTTTGGGTAAACCTAATATTATTGGTTCGGCGATCGTCCCAGCCGATACTACTCGTGTTGTAGCACTCGATAGCGTTAGTGCTATGGAATTTACTTGTACCGATTTACCACCAACTATCGAAATGGAAAGAATGACTTATAAGTCTACAACTCCATTTGATTTAATAGCGGCAGATAACTATACGACTGATGTTGTTCCATTTCAAGTAACTCTACAATTATCTTTTTACGAAGATGAACATATCCATAAATAAATATATTTTATTAGTATATATTATATGGATAACGATTTAAATGATTTCATTAGACAAGAACAAATAAAACTAACCAATATCCAAAGCGGATTAAGTATCCAACAACGAGCAAGACTATCACCAAAAATAGCAGAAATTAGATATTTGTTAGGTTTTTTAAGAACTAGTGGATTATCTAAAAAACAAAAAGAAGATATTAGAGATGATATTGAAGAAGGAACTAAAATAATTAAAAAAATGGGTAAAGCAGAAAAATTGAGAGAGGCCATGAATGTAGCAATCACTAGTAAGATAAAACCAAATAGAACTACTATACCAGAAGAAATTAGACAAAAAGCAATTTTAGTTAAAGCATCTGGAGAATTTGAAAAAGACCAAAATAAAGATAGAGTTAATGATTTTTTAGAAGAAAATGATTCTCAATTTAGAGTTTCTAATAAAGTAGATTCTACAACTGAAGGTTTAGTATTAGAAAACATGAATGATCCTACAGATGTTAAAGTAGCATTTCGTGGTTCAAAAATGAATAATGCTGGTGACTGGGCAAGTAATGCTAAATTTGCTGTTGGATTAGAACAAGTAAATCTCGCTGGTGAAGAAGATAGGGTTGGACAAGGTCGTCAATTAATTAGGGATATTAAAGCAGCTTATGGACAAAATCCAAATGAAATTATTGGACATAGTCGTGGTTCAGCACTAGGAATTTTAATTGGTGACGCTGAAGGAATTAATACAACAAATTTTAATCCATTTTTAGGCAGAAATATAACTCGTGGAGGTGAAACCACTGCTAGACATGCAGTATGGAGGACAACAGATGACATAGCAAGTTTAGGATTAGGTTTTAAATATAATCAAAATAATTTTGATGTAAATTCTGTTAATCCATTAAAGAAAAATGTTAATAAACCTATTGGTACTCATAAATTAGAAAATTTTATAAAATTACGAAATCGTGCGTTAGTAGATGATCCAAATTTATTAGATAATTTATTAAAAAGAACTGTTGTTAAATCTGCTACTAAATATGCAGAAAGTGAAAATGTATTAAAAGCATTATCAGTAAAAGAAAAGGTAAAATTTGTAGATAGGCATCCAGATAAATTTAATACACAAGCTAAAGCAAATGCTAATACTAATCCATTAGACCAAGTAGGACATAGTTTAAATAATCCTCAATTATATAAAAATCAACTAGCTATAACAGATGGAAAACCACCAAGACCAACTATTCAATTAGAAAGAAGTAATGCTGGGTTATTTCCACCACAAACTGATAAAGAAGTTCAAAAAATGAATATAATAAATAAACTTAAACCTCCAGATACATTTGATTATAGTGAATCAACAAGTGATTTAAATGAACCACAAATAGATGCTATGTTAGATGATACAATAGGAAATCAAGATTTATTAGATGAATTTTCACAAGATTTAGAATTAGATATTCCAAATCAACAAGAACGAGATATAGATGATAGAGGTATAAAAAAAATGAAAGAACAAAGTGAATTAAATAGAAAAAGATTTGCTAACGAACAAACTGATGAAACATTTAGAAGTAAAATAGATGAAATAAGAAGTAGAGCAAGACAAAATATTTCAGTTCCAGATAGTCAAAATGTAAGAAATAAATTATTAAAAGAACAACAAAATCGTCATCAAAAATGGTTAGATAAACAAGATACAAAATTTAAAAGTAAAATAGATGATATTAGAAGTAGAGCAAGACAGAAAATTCCAGTTCCACAACCAGCTACACAAGTTCCAGACACTCAGTCGCCAAATATGGATGATTTTTATAAAGAAAAAATAGAAAAAATTAATAAAGAATTGAAAGAAACAGCTAAAGAAATGAATAAATTATTATTAAAAAAACAACAAGGAGAAACTATTGATGAAAATGAATTAGCTGATTTAAGTGCTAGTGTTGATGATTTTAGATTAGCCAGGCAAGATTTACAAGACCAATTAACTGGGGAAATTGCCGATACTACATTAACAGATTATGTCCAGACAGAATTTCCAGAAGGTATTACAGATGGGAAATTAAATTCAAAAGTAAAAAGTGATGGAAAATTACATAATATTTGGAGGAAAATAGATGGAAAAATTACTGATGAAGAACAACAACATTTAGATGCTAATAAAGCAACTGATGATGAAAAACATAATTTTCAAGAATTAGATGATAGTGAAATTGATGATTTACAAAATGGCGATAGTGTTTCAAGAAATCAATTTAGTGATGATTTACATGAAGATGTTATGGAAGATATAAATACTGTTGATGATAGATTAAGTATTCCTAATGAAAGTGGTGGTGATAATACATTAACTGGAGCATTTAAGCAAGGTGTAAGTCCTATTGCTTTATCTATTGGATTAATTAGTGGCGGTATAACAGACAAAGCACTTGGTGCTATTCTTCCAAAAAATACTAATAAAGATTTAAGAAGTGGTCTTTCTGGTGGACTTAGTGGCGGTATTGGAGAAACTGCTTCTATGATTTTAGGAAGTGGTGCTTCAGCAAGTTTAGGAGCAATTGGTTCAAGTTATGGGTTAGCATTAGCACCAGCGGTATTATCTGGTGCTGCTGGTGCAGAAGTAGGACAATTAACAGCGAAAGGACTTCAAAAAGCAGGTGCTGATGATTTTGAGATTTCTACTGGTGCTGGATTAACAAGCGGTTTAACAACTGGAGCTACTGGAAGTTTACTAACCACGGCAATTGGTTCTACTGGTTTGCTTGGAGCAGAATTAGCAACTCCGTTTGATGCGGAAACACTTGGTTTAGCTTCAGTCGCAGGAGCTGCACTTGGCGGTACAATCGGGGCAGGTAGTTATCTAGGCTCAGAAGAATATAAAGCATTAGATACAACTTTTAAAGATCAAGGAGCATCAAAGTTAGGGTCTTCTGTAGCTGCTGGAGCTCTAACTGGTGCTACATTAGCTGGAACTGTTGGAACTGTCTTCGGGCCCGCTGGAACTGCTGTTGGAGCAGTCGCTGGTGCTGGAATTGGGAGTTTAATAGCACTAGGAAATTACGGATTTCATAAAATTTTTTAATTTAAAATCTCTGTAATTATAAATGAACAATATAGTTCAACCAATATCAACAACCGTATTACATATTAGAAGCAAAGATGCAAACCAAAATGTAACTGGTTTTAATACAGATTTTGGGGTAAACCTCATAAATCCAATTAATATTAGAAATAGTCAAGAAGCACATATATCTATTATGAGTTGTGAAATACCTTATAGTTTTTACAATATAAGTACCGAATTAAAAAATGATACATTGGTATATGATAATGCTGGAACGGTTGGATCTACGACTTTACAAATTACTTCACAGGATTATAGTGTTTATGATTTAGTTGATTTTTTTAATGCGGATACTGATTTTAGTTCTATAATTACTACTTCATATAATAGACAAAAAAATAAAATTAGTTTTTTAAATAAAACTGGAGTATCCCATATTATCAAATTAGCAACTTCATTAATAAATAAAGTGATTGGATTTGATGAAGATACAACAGATAGAGTTATTACTGCTGGATCAACACTAGAAAGTGATTTTGTATGTAATCTAGCAACAGTTCATAGTATTTTAATCAAATCTAGCATGGGTCAAGCAAATGTATTATCTACACGAGCAGGAAACAGCACGACTTTACAAAAAATAAGCGTAGATGTAAATAGTGGTGGTATTGTTTATATGAATCAACAAGATTTTAGACAAGTATCTATATCTCAAAGTAATGTTATAGACCAAATAGAATTTAATATTACCGACCAAAACAATAATCTATTACAGTTACAGAATGTAAATTTTGAATTTAGTGTATTATTTGAAATCTATCCCAGATATTTAAGAGAATCATTAAGACCTAAAATAAATCAATCTCTAAATTTTAGTCAAATTCAAAACCAATCAAGTAATATACGAACTCAAAACCAATTTATTAATAGACCAAACGAAATAGAAACTATAGAAATAGATGATACTCACCCCATACAAGATACAAATGAAATACAACACACGACTAATAGAATTATCTTAGATCAATTAATAGATCAAGTATCTTAAGATTACTCAATTACTCACTTTTAAACTAATTGACTAAATTAGATATTTTATAAAGTATATTCTTATACTTTATAAAATATATTTTCTAAAATAGTTTGTAGATTTCTTATTTTTCTTGATTAGTTAAAAAGTGAGTAATTGAGTAAATTATTATTAATTAATATATTAGTTATAAAATACTTAAACTTATTTTCTTATTATATAATATAACAAAATGGGCAAATTAAAGAAATTTAAAATAGTTGGTAATTACAAAATGGTTGATGAAGAAGAAACTATTATTCCATCACCTATTAAACAGTATACAAATTTAACTAATTTAATGGAACAATACGGCGTAAAACCTAAGTGGATACATTACACTTTAGATAGTAAAGGTAATAAATCTAGTATATGTGGTAAAAAGCATAACTGGACTAAAAATGAATGTTATAATAATTCTGTTTGGTTGGCTAATGAAAATAATGAAACTAGATATTGTGTTATGGAATTTGATTTATCTTCTACATCATTGGCTATTTTTGATGATGATAAAAAAGGAAGAACTATTGAAGAAACCTTAGATCAATACCCATTTTTAGAGGGTTGTTATTATACGCCTGGTAATACTAAGGGATTTCATTTTATAATAGAAAATGAGGAATTCAACGACGCTAGAAAAGTAATTGATACTGAGAATGAAAGAGATTTGATTACTGATTTCATTTGGTTTAAATCAAATAAACTACAGGGAAACAGTATATTTAAAATGGATATGGATATTATAACGGAACAATTCCCAAAATTTAATGATAGTAAAGATGAAGTTAAACAAATTATTAAAATGAAAACTAATGAAGATTGTAGCGAAGAAATAGGAAAAAAGATGAATAATGAGTTTTTAGAAGCACTATTAAATAACATAGATATCCAGTATTGCGATAATTTTAAAAGTTGGTTTAATATTGTGGGAGCATTGAAAGCAATTAATGAAATTGACTACATAGATTATTTTAGTAAGAAAAGTAGTAAATATAAAAGTGGAAGTTATGATAATATTGTATCTGGTATTAAGGGAATAAATTATAGTGTTGGGACTATCTATTATTATAGTAAATTATCAAATGGTAGAAATCATTTTGAAATCTTAGACAAATTCAATAAAATCCCTATTAAGTCTTATGATGAGTTAGGAGATACTGATTATGCTGAGATATTCATCAATATAAGTGATGATGTGTTTTATCATTCTACCCAAGAATGTTATTATGGGTTTAATTCTGTCAAGAATACTTGGGAAGAGAAGAAAAAAGAGTTTATGTTAGCATTAACCACTGATAAGTTGTTAGATTTTTTGAACAAAGAACTAAGAAAAATATATTATAAAATGTCTACACTAGAAGTATGCACCAAAGTAGATAAAAATTGTAAATGTAAAATTTGCTCTACTAAAGATTTATATAAAGAACAAATAAAACAAATTGAAAAAAATATTAAAAGTTGTAAAAGTGCGACTAATACCAAGCATATCATAGATTATATATTTGATAAACTCAAGAATAATGGTAAAGATATATTAATGGATAGTAATCCATATTTATTTTGTTGGAATAATAAAACCTATGATATTAAAAATAGAAAATTTATCAATAGAGATAAATATGATTATATAACTACTACTACAGGTTATGATTATGAAGAATCAAACATAGATTATAAAGAGGAAATTAATAGTTTAATGGGTGATATATTTAGTAATGATGAAGTGGCTAAATGTTTTTTTAGTGTTTGTAGAAGTGGTTTGACTGGAATTTTAGAAGAAAAATTTACTCTTGCTAATGGTAGCGGTGGTAATGGGAAAGGTCTTATTAATTTTGCTATGGGGTTGTTGTTGGGGAATTACTTTCATGATGTTAGCCATTCAGTTATTACTAAAGAGATTACTGGAGATAAACCGTTACCAGAAATATCAAAGTTAAATGGTGTTAGATATTGTGTAATAAGTGAAATCAAAGAAGATTCATTATTATTGGAAGATAGTATCAAGAAACTTACAAATCCTATAATAAATGCTCGTGGTATGTATTCCAGTCAAACACGAGTTATTAACACCGCTACTTATGTTGCTGAGTGTAATGCTAGACCAAAAATTCAAGGTGAAAACGGCGACGCTATGAGTAGAAGATATATTGATGTATACTTTAATAAACGATATACCAGTGATCCAGATAAATTAAATTTAGATGGATACTTACCAGCAAATCCAATATATAAAACCAAAGACTATTGGATACCTCGTAGAAATGCTTTCTTTTTCTGGTTATTGAATTTTAATGATACTATATATGAACCGCCAATAGTAAAAGCCAGAAGTAAAGAATTCCTTAAAGAATGTAATATTCCATTAATGGTATTTGAGGATAAAATAGAAAAATGTGAATTTGATAAAAGTAAAGATACTTTAATAAATGCTAGTCAATTCTTGGATATTGTCAGACAGAGTGAAGAATACAAGAATTTAGAAAAACTAGAGAAAAAACTTTATACAAAGAATAAAGTAATTGACTTCTTTAAAAATACCTTCTTTGATGACTATAAACAGAAAGTAGACTTAACTAAACCTAAAATAACAAGTTGTAGTAATTGTATCATTGGTTATCGTGTTATAAATGATAATGATACTGATTATGAAATAGATGAAGATTAATATATAAATAAAAAGTTAAAATCTGAAAAGTAAAAATCTAACCTATTTAAAAATAGTCAAATAGTCATTTTAACACCCAATTTGAAAAAGTACAAGGGAAAATTGAAAAAACTTATAGACTTTTTCAAAATGGGTGTTAAAATGACTATTTGACTATTTATTCAGTATATAATTAATTCTAATAGTATAGTTGGTAATTACCAGTTTTTAAAGTTATATTATTTAGAATTAAATTCTTTGTATATAGTATAACTATGAGCGATGACGAGAGCATCACAACCGAAGATATGAATGAATTATTAGATCGTGATAGGACTGAAGAATACGAAGAAATAGAAATTAAAGGTGTTGAGAGAAAAACTCATACTAAAAAGATACCAGTAGTAAAAAAAGAAGATATAGAACCAGAAATAGAACCAGAACCAGAGATAGAACCAGAAAAAACATTACCACCAAAGAAAAAACCAATGAGCGAAGCAAAAAAAGCAGCCGTAGCCAAATTAGTAGAAAACAATAAAAAAAGAGCAGAACAAAGAAGACTAGACAAGGAGCAAGGAAAACCAGTTAAAGAAATGAAACCACGACGACACACAAAAGAAGTAATTAAAACTGAAAAAATAATTTATATGATTCCAGATAATAATGGCGGATATACTGAAGTTAAAAAAGTACCAAAATTATCTAAAAAAGACATACAGAAACACGAGAACGAAATTCTAGTGCAGAAACAAGAGGAGTTGATAGGTAAAAAATTAATGAGGAAAAAGAACGGAACAGCAGATAAAAGAAGTAGTAATACTAAAGCGGTAAGAACACCAGCACAAATAGCAGCAAGTCAAAAACTAGTAGCATTGAATAAAAAAAGAAAAGAAGATAAATTGAAGGAAATTGAAACAAAAGAGAAAGTAAAAATGGAAAATATAAAAGAAGAAATCACAGAAACTATAATAGATGTAGTTTCCAAACCAATACAGAAAGTAAAAGAAGAAAGACAGAACCGCAGACCAGTTATAACAGATGCAGAGAAAAAAGCATATATATATAAACAACAAAAATCCTTATTTTCTTAGTAATTCGTTTATTAAGAAAAAATATTATATCTAATTTATTAATGATAGATATATTAGATATAATATTTTGCCTACCAGAGTTTCCAAATTATCGTATATACCCCAATGGTGATGTATATTCAATTAAAAGAAAGATATTTTTAAAGACTAGATTAGATAAAGATGGTTATCATAGAGTTTCATTAAAAAGTATGTTTACAAATAAATTAGAAACTATCTTTTTACATAGTTTGGTGGGAAGATGTTATTTAGGATTTATTAAACATAGTGGTTTAGTGGTAGATCATATAGACAACAATAAAAATAATAATTGGGTTCATAATTTACAAATAATCACACAGGAACAAAATAAACGAAAAGAGCATTTTAGAAAAATAAAACAAAATGGACTTCCATATTATATAAATTTTACAAAATGTGGTTATAATGTAAAATGTATATCAAATAAAGAAAAAATAAAAATAGGTTGTTATGAAACCTTACACGAAGCATTAAAAGGTAGAAATGATTATTTTAAAGAATTAATGAAAGATGTTAAAATGTAATAATAATTGGTTCATTGTTTGTTGGTTCTGTTTTTTCAATTTTTTTTAGTGTTTTGATGTAATCTAAATGAGGTAATGCTTTAATAAAAAATTGATGATGTTTTATATATGTATCTATATCTTTTTTTGTCATCCATTTTATATCTTCATTATTAAAGTTCATTAAAAATTCGTGTTCATTGTGAATATATCTCATAATACCAGAGATCTTATTAAAATTATCGTAATCATCTAAATTAATATCATATCCATATTTGTTTCGCCAATATCTAATTTTTTGTTTTTTATTGTCGTTGCTTCGTCGTAATCTCAACATCTCTTCTTTTGATTCATATTTCAATCCAGTTTTTACACAATATAATGGTGGAGGCATTTTATATATAATCTATACATAGAAATTAATTTTAAATAACTTTCTCTTTAATAACTAATTTACTCAATTAGTCACTTATTAAGTTATTTAGATATTTTATAAAATATATTCTTATAAAATATCTAAAATACTTTTGAGATTTCTTATTTTTCTTTATTAGTTAAAAAGTGAGTAATTGAGTAATTACACTGGAAGTACATCAACCAAAACTCTATCTAAAATTTGTTCTTTTACTAAAACTCTAGCGGCTTGGTTTCTTGCTTTGCTTTGATCTGCTGGTGGTAATCTATTAACTCCATTTCTTAATTGATCACGGTCTAATAATGGTTCTAATTTATCACTTTCCATTACCTCTAGTATTTCCTCATATCTATTTTCTGTAAATAATGAATTTGGTTTAGAAGCAAACAGATCTAATTTTCCTAAAACTCCTTTCATTCTTTGCGATACTTTTATTCTTACAAATTTACCAGTTTTTAATTTAGTCCCTGCTTGTACTGGATCTATTGGTGTTCCTGCTGCTGGTGCTTCTGGTGGTTGTACTATTATTGGTGGTTCTTCTGGTGGAGGTGCTACTGGTTCAATGGGATTACCTTCTGCATCTAATATTAAATTTTCGTTTTCTAATCGTTGTATAGCAACTTCTAACGCCATCATTTTCTTTAAAAATGATTGATATTCAAATTCTATACTGGCTTGTTCTACTCCACTTAACTTATCATATAACGCTCTCAAACTATTTACGGTATCTTGAACTGCTTTTGCTTGTAATTTAATTTCAGCAATATTATTAGTTTTTTTAGATTTATTTACATCTTCAATTATTCTTTCGTTGTCATTTTCAGCAACTTCTAATTGAGTTAATAATTTTTTAGCTGCTTCTGTTCTCTGTCCTTGTAAACCTTCTTCAGTTTTTGTTATTCCACTAGTGATTTGTTTTAATTGGATATTTTGACTTTTTGCTATTTGTTTAATAACATCTTTTGGGTCTAAAGTTAATTCATTGATCATACCTTTGTCTAATTGAGATAACGAGGCATCAGCATCCATTGCCGTTTGTTGGTTTATATTTAATGATTTTAATAATTGGTCATGTTGTTGTAAAAGATCATTTCTAGTTTGATTCAATTGGTCTTCTACTATAGCAGGTAATTCAAAAATACCTTTATCCATTTTAACTAATTTTTGTGTTAATCCTTCCATATATTGTCTATACTGACCATAAATATCTCCCCATCCAATCGGTGCGGTAATAGTTTCTGTTTTACCGCCACCAATATCAAAATTGGTTAGAGTTTCAAAACCTATATTTGGAGAACCTGGCGGTAGATCTCCAGAACCTGTTGGGGTTGTCGGTGTTTGTGGAATATCTGGAGATTGCTGTGCTTGTCTTTCTTGTTCTAATTCTGCTTCTGCGGTTGCTCTATCTTCTGGACTTAGTTTATTTAATATTTCTTCCCTTAACTCTTGTAATGTTTTAGCTGCTCCTCCATCTGGTACTTGTGTGGGATCTACGCCACCACTACCAGATGGAATTATAGGCGGAGCAGGACTTGGAAACATTCCAGTATTTGGTAATATTTCAGGTTGTCTTTGTGGTGGTTGATATGGTGCTGATCCTTGTGGAATTCTCCCACCAGTTCCAGTTCCTTCACTAAATAGGCCAGTGGTTCTTCCTTGCTGTACGCCTTGTGCTATTAATTGATTAATAGTTTGAATTCTTGCTAGTAATGTATCAGTTAAAACTTTTAATTTCTTTATTGTGTTAATTTCACTTAAATCATCTGGGAGCATTCCTAACTCTGCTGGTATGGTGATTTTTTTACTTGATGCTAATGCTAAAACGGTATCATACGCTTTTAAAGTGTCTTTTAATTTTTTTAATGCTTTCTTTTTTTCACTAGATGTTTTGGGTTTCTTTTTTTTTACCTTTCTTAATTCCATATCTGGTGGTAATATAATTTGAGCTACATTAGTATTGATATTATTATTTTCCATCTACTTTATACTATAACCAAATAAAAAAATATATGATATTAATATATGATTGATAAAACATTATTTATTGAAATAAAACCAAATGTAATTATTAGTTATGGAGTAGAACGAAATAGAGAATTAGAGAAAAAGAAAATGAAAATTAAAAATAAGAATAAAGGTAAAAATACAAAAAAAAAAAATTGATATATTATAACGGATTATGTCTAGAAATATTACAAATACAACTAATAGTGGAAGAGATATCACTAACACGGGAACCAGAACATTTTCTAATACTGCTATACTACCACTTGAAATTACAGATATTAATTCTATAACTAGCACTATATCTATGAAAGGTTTATCTGGATTTACAGCAAATAAAATAATCAAAGTAAATAGTGCTGGTAATGCTTTGGAATATGTAGATGAAACTGGAACAACATACACAGCAACTTCTCCTTTACTACTATCAGGAACGGCATTTAGTATAAGTCAAGCATTATTTACGACGGCAACCGACTTCTTTGATGGAGATTTCATTCCATATTTTAAAGCGGAAGGCACACAATTTAGAAAAATAGAACGATCAGCATTTTTAACAAATGTGAATTATTTAGGTGTTTCTCCAATTGCTAAAAATAATACTTCATTTTCGTATGAATTAGATTTTAGTGGATTATCTGCTAATGGTGATACTATTGCCGATGCGAGTGAATTTATAATATCCACAGACGCTGCTAAAACCATAAAATCATTAACTTATGTAAATTTAAAAAATGCTATATATTCTACATTTAATATTGGAACACTAGATCCTTTAAAGATTACCACGGGTAGGGTAATTTCACTTGATATGAGTCCACTACTTTTTAGCACTGGCTTAAACGGAAATGATGAGTTTCTATTTTCTTTGCCTGGCGGTTCAAATTGGAAACGGATACAATTTTCCACATTATCAAGTCTAATATCTGCTTCTTCAGCTGCTGGTGTTAATGATTTTGGAACTGGGACACAAACAGGCACACGAACACTTGGAAATACTACTTATAATACTGTTGTTCAAGGTGCTAATCCTATAGTCATTACAACAGTAAATGCGAGTAATAATTGCGTTTTAAAATTAAATAATGTAAATTCTTCTGTTGCTAATTTTGCTAATAATGCTATTGTTGGTTTTTTCAGTTTATCTGGTGTTGATAGAGTGTATTTAGGTAATGCTACTAATGATAGTGAATTATTCAGTGATTTAACATTTGGTAAAAAACTTAATTGTTCTTTTGGGGATGGAAATTTTCTATTTGGAGATAGTAATGCGAGAATAAGAATAGCAAGTGGTTCAAATTCAGTAGACCCAGTTATAGAAATTTTTTCAAAAAATACTTCTAATGTAGCACAAGGTGCTTATATCTTTGGAGATATTAGTAATGATTTAAATCTGGCTACTGATAATGCGGCTCGTTTCACAGTCATATTGAATCAGTTAAAACCCACAAACTCAATACATTTAACAAATTTAGATTCAACTGGAACAGTAGCAATGAAATATTATTTTGGTAGTTCAACAACCTCAACTTCAACCGTTGCTTGGCGTAATCAAATAAATAGTAATGGGAATTATCATTGGGATTTTGCTACAAATACAGCAGGGGCAGGAAACTGGGCGATTAAAGGTTTTATAAATTTTTCTGTTAGTGGAGTTCCACAAATGAATTTTACAGGGCAACATAGATGTATTCCAGAAGAAGAGGATTTATATGATAATGTAAATGAGTATATAGGTATGGTAGTAGAAGCTACTGGTCAATATAATTCAATAGATTTTGAAGAAGAAGAAATAGACACTATATTAGAAGATAAAATTGAAGGTCATTTTGATATAAAAACGAATGAATGGATTGAAGAACAACTCATTCATACACCAATTAAAAAAAAAATAGCAAAAACGATTACTACAAATGAACCAAGTATAAATGAAAGTCAACCTATAATTAGATTAACAACAACTGCTAAATCTAAAAAAGTGTATGGTGTGATTAGTAGTGGAGAAGACGGTGAAAAACGGACATTTAGTTCAGGTGCTTTTGTTAGTGATTTAGGATTAAGAGATGATAATAGATTGTTTATTAACTCTCTTGGTGAAGGTGGAATTTTGGTCTGTAATGAAAATGGTAATATTGAAAATGGTGATTATCTTTGTAGTAGTTCTATAAGTGGTATAGCAATGAAACAAGATGATGATTTATTACATAATTATACAATAGCAAAATCTACTATGGATTATAATTTTATTGATTCTAATGAAAGAAAACTTATAGGCTGTACATATCATTGTGGTTGAGTATAATTAAAATATAGATATATAATATGTCTTATTATCAATCATATTATTTTACAGAAGAAGAAATTGAAAATGTTAATAATAATTTAATAATTATTAGTGAAAAAATACAACAATTTGATAATAAATTAAATGATACAAAAAATAAACCATTATCACCAATAGAAATAACCAAAATATTAAATAATATTAGTAGATTGAATATGTCTAAGACTTGTATAAAATATTATTATGGATTATAATTTTATTGTGTATGTATATATATATATGGAAATAAATACCATTCTCATCTTAGGAAATATGCTAATCTCAGCGTTAACCGTTTGTCAGAGAAGCAGGTGTACCGATATTGAGATAAGTGATTGTATTAAAATACATCGTGATGTACCGCCAAATACAGAAATGAATGAAGTAACAGCTACGCCAGTAAATAGATTATAATATTATAGTATATAATGGATACTTACATATTAAAAAAATCAAGTAGAAAAGGAAAAAGATTCGTAATTGTAATGGATAATATGAAACATCATTTTGGAAGTGATGTAGGAAAAACCTTTATAGATGGTAGAACAGATAAAGAAAGAGAAGCATGGATAGCCAGGCATAAGAATGATCGTAATTGGGATAATAACCATTCAGGGATCTATTATAGTAGATATCTATTATGGGGTAAAAATAAAAGTTTAAAAAAGAATATTAAAGACTTGGAAAAAAAAGACAATGTAAAAATAAAAGTAGAAATATAATAATTACTCATTTACTCACTCTTTAACTAATTGATAAAAATAAGAAATCTAGAAAGTATTTTAGAAAATATATTTTTTTAAGAATATACTTTATAAAATATCTAGTCAATTAGTTAGTTATTGAGCATTATTGAGAATTATAGTACCACATAGATATAGCTCTCCAAGTTGGGTTAAAATATGGTTTTAATAAATTTTTTATAGCTTTATCAAACATATTTTTATATTTCAATTTATGCTCTTTACGCTTGACTTGTAGTTTGGGGATTTCTTTTTCTAGTTTATCATAGAGTTTTTCGTCTCCCTGTACTTTTCTACCATTATCAATTCTATCTGTTATCGTTTTTAATTTTGTTTTTTTACAATTGAGTTTGAAGGTATATCCTTTCAAATATCCTTCAGTTTGTTTCAATTTTTTTTTATCTACAATTGGGCATATCCCACGGCATTTATTACTTTTTAAATGTGCGGTTAGATGACATTTCTGGCTAAAATCAACATTACATTTTTCACAATGATATTTAACTTTTCCGTTCAAGTGGATTTTAGAAACCAAATGACGCTCCCAATTTGTCTTTCTTGTGGTGGAGTACTGACACGCATCACATTTATAAACTTTACTCATTTATTAACTTATATACTTTAATAATCTTTAAGTCCTTTACTCATTTTTAAACTTAGATACTTTCAATTAAATTATCAACATTATTATTTTTAATTTCGTTAATATAATCTTCTTCATTCATATTATTTATTGTTTGTTTATAATGTTCTCTAATCAAAACACGCATGAGAGCATCATCTGCCCAAGGGAATTTTTTAATATAAATATTTTTAATAGTTCTTATCAAATTAAGTTTATCTTCTTTTAAAATATAAGAGTCATTCAATTCATTTTCATTTAAATTATCCATATAATTAACAATAGATTTTATTTTCAAAATAAAATCTATTTAATATATATATGCCTAAAAAAAAAACTAATGTTAATTTAATTGATGAATATATTGAAAAAATTAAAAAAGAGAAAAAAGTAAGTGAAGGAACTATCAACACTTATAAAAATGTTGGGGCTAATTTACCATTTAATTTATTATCATCTCAACCAACCATCATAAAAAAATTAAAAGATTTATATGATAATCCAAACACTCTGCAATTATATTTAAATATGATTATTTTAGTAAGACGAAATAACGAAGAGGAAACAGACAAATTAATTAAATTTAGAAATACCCTTAGAGATAATATTATTGAAACAAGAAAAAAAAAAATAACTGAATTAAATGGTAACTTACCAGAAGTAGAATATATAATAGAACAATTAGACAATTCAACAGGAATAAGATATATAATAAATTATCTAATGATAAAACACGCTTTAAGAAATAAAGATATTAATCTAAAGTTTGTTAAAGCATTACCAAAAAATAAAACTGAAAATTATATTATGATGAAAGGTAAAAACATTTTATTAAATATTAATGATTATAAAACTGATTCTAAATATGGGTCTAAAGAAATTAATATATCTAATGAAAAATTTATAGATGAAATAAAGAAAATGAAATTAGATGATGGTGATTATTTAGTAACTAAAAAGAATGGAGATAAGATTTCTAATATATCTACATTCAATGACAAAATCTTACAGTTGACCATAGATAAACTAGGACAAAATAAGTTGGTAAAGATAATGATAAAGGATTTAATAAATAATAAATCTTTTGATAAACTAGAGCAGTTGAGCAAAGATAGAGGAACGAGCTTAGATGTTTTATTGAAATCATATAACTTATATAATGGTGAGAAATAAAAACCAAATTCAGACAGGTCAAATATAAATAAAAAGCGTAGTTATACCGATATTATCACGCTAAACCCCTATAAACTCAGTTATAATTTAAATTATATTGAGATTTATAGGGTATTACCAGCATTTTACCGCTATAACTACGCTTTTTATTTATATTTCTTTCAAATAATATCTTTATAATTATTATCTTAATTAATTATATGAAAAATTACCATTATACAGAAGCTAGACAAATATGGTTAGAGAAAAACAAATATAAACTAAATAACTATATGCGTGAGTATATGAGAATTAAAAGAAATGAAAGTAAGAATAATATTAAAATAAAACACGAAATAACAATTGTTCATTTTAATTAAATCTATTTCTTCTTAAATAATACTTTTGCCTTTTTGCTTATTTGATTCAAATGATTATTATATAGTTCTATCATTTCCTCTATTTTTTTTTGTCCTGGTTTATTATCTTTTTCATAAAAATTTCTAATATCTTTACTCCAATCCTCTCTATTTTTTAAATTGATTCGTTTCTGTCCTGCTCTAGAATAACCAATAATTTCATTTTTTAAATCTCTAAAATCTCTAAAATATTCTTCTATTTCTTTTTTCGTGTTTATACTTTCTAACTTTTTTTTAGAAAAATCTTTAAATCTTCTTTTATCTGTTTGATATCTTAATCTTGCTTGGTTTTCAAATTTTTCTTTTTGTTGTTTTTGTTCTTCTTTATATTTATCCATTTTATCTTTTGCTAGTTTTTCTTGTTTCTTTTTTTGGAATACTTCATCTTCTTCTTTCATTTTTTTTTCTTCTGCTTCTCGTTGTTTAAATAAATCATCACTGGTAAGTAGTTTCTTAGTTTTTGGTTTAGATGCTGGTGTAGATACAATTTTCAATTTCTTTTTAGTTTTTGGTTTTGGTTCTTCTTTCGTTGGTTCTTCTTTCGTTGGTTCTTCTTTCTTTGGTTCTTCTTTCTTTGGTGCTGGTTTAGTTTTTGTTTTAGGTTCTGGTTTCTTTAATGGTCTTTTTATTTCGTGTTTATTTTCTTCATCTTGTTCAATACTTGACAAGTCAAAAGTATATATTTGATGTTCTCCTTTATCAAAAGCATTTAATTTAAATTCTAACTTATGTAAAACATCTATTAATTGAGATTTTTTCATCTTGGAAACTGCCCCAATATTGGTATGTTTTTTATAACTACTCAAAACTTT
>Ga0181380_1000369_pt1 | contig 20534 bp, 21 predicted proteins | sample 3SPOviralmetaG_FD_130116 | JGI IMG/M metagenome (GOLD analysis project Ga0181380, IMG submission 130116) | Marine viral communities from the oligotrophic San Pedro Time Series (SPOT) site, San Pedro Channel, CA, USA - 3 SPOT_SRF_2009-08-19 | ecosystem: Environmental > Aquatic > Marine > Strait... | reverse complement strand
TCAAATCAGGGTCAGATTTAATTTCTGATGTATAGAAAGCCTGAGAATTCTCATTTATTTGAATCTTTGCTAAATCTAATTTTTTAACTTTAGATGATGTGGATACTACTTCATCATTTAATCTTGCCATTTCTAAAATATCAGTTAAAGATACATTATCCAAAGATATTCCATGTAGTTTAGCTTTTGAATCTGCTACTCTTGGCCATTTAGGTTGTAATACAAATACCATATACCTTTTTAAATCTCCATCTTTAGTTTTGTATCTAAACTTAATCATCTGCCCTCTTTCTATCTTACCCCTAAGTACAGGAGTGGCATCTGATGTTTTTCTTAAATGTGAATTGTAATATCCTTTTTTGTTTGCCATTATTTAACTTTCTTTAATTTAGGTAAATTTATCTTAGGTTCAGTTTTGGATTTCTTTTTTAATTTAGGTAAAGTTAACCCAACTGATACAGGAACTTCATCCGCTCCTTTTAAATAAGTATCTAGCAACTCTTCCATTTTTTCAAATGAGAAGTTATCTTTTGTATATTGTCTATGTTTTCTAGATTTCTCCAAATAAGGTTTGTAGTTTTTAAACATATCTTTCATAGTTCCACCAGCTACAGAATAATCAATTGTAAACCACTTAGAATCCTCTAATAAGAACTTACTTGATGCTGATTTATGTACATTATCCATCGTACCTGTAATACAAGATACATAATCAGGATTTAAGAAATCCATATGACCACTAAAAGCTGATACTACCATTGGTTTACCACTAATAGTTGCTTCTAATAAAGGTCTACCAAATCCTTCACCTCTCGTAAATGAAACGTGAGCTTTTACCTTTGGGTGATTATATAATGCGTTTATTTCCCAATCACTTAAATCTGAATGTAATAGATATACATTAGGTAATCTCCCACCTATTGATTTTTTATAATTAGTGATTAGTGTTCTGATTCTATCTCTATCAGGTAGTGAAGTACCACCACCACTTGTTTTTAAAATCAAAGCAGGTGGATTCTTTTTATCTTTAAATGCATGTAAGAATGTCCAAACCAATCCACTTACATTTTTTCTATCTTGTTGGAAATCTCCATTTAACCAATGCCCTACAAATAAGAAACAAAATGATTCTTTAATATCTTTAAGAGCTTTATCAACTCTTTCTTCAGATGGTGCTTTATTATCATATACTTCTAAATCAACACCTTCAAATAAAACTTCAATATCAGTTTCTAATTGTAATTTACCAACCAACTTCCCACTATTCTCTTCTTTCTTATCAAATACAGTATTAGTAGAAACTCCTTTTGTAAAGTTAGAAGATACCAATACTTTATCCATTCTATTCATACCCTCTAAACATTCAGCAGGCATTACAGTTGTTTCAACACCAGCGGTTACACCAATATTGTATTTACCTACAGGATGAAATTCATTTGGAACAGTTATCTGAATCCAAACATCAGGTTTAGGTTCACCCTCTTTTTTTGGAATATATATCTTTTCTAACAAATCATCATCTTCACCTTGTTTCAATGCATCCATTGGACAATTACCCCATCTTTGAGATAGTATCTTTACTTCCCAATCAGGTCTTACTGACATCAGAGCTCTTACGAAATCTCTACTTCTTGAACCATACCCACTCCTCGTAGATATTGGACAACTAATTACACATACTTTTTTTATATTTTCCATAACACTATATCTTTTTTAGGTGAATAATTTTTTAATGTGGTATCTATTGCTTCAATGAATCTCTCACCCATTAGTTTTGAGGTCATACCAGCTTCTTTTGATTTCATCCACTCAGAACCTTCCATTCCACACTCAACTCTTCTATCTTCTTTAGTATCATACCACTGTCTGATTGCTTTAGATACATCTTCATATGAACATCTGTCATCAAAGATGTATGGAGTTGGTGGTGAACCTTGTAATGAACGGTTAGTTGGCCATACAGGAATCACCCAACTACCCCAACTTAAATTTTGTGGTAACTTCTTTTTATCATGTAACGAACCTAACTCAACATATTGGTCGGCAGTGATATACTTACCATCAATAGTAAAATTACATTGGTCTTGTAATCCACCTGTAACATTAACAATGATTGGTGTTCCTGCATTTACAGATTCACAACTGGCCAATCCGAATCCCTCATTAGATGCAATATTAAGATTAACATCACACATATTATATAATATATTCAAATCATCAGTACTAAATGTAGAATGTGTAAATTGTACATCATAGTCAGGACAAATATTTTCAATAACCTGTACCAAATCAGTTCCATTTGAATCTACTGGTTGTGTATGTAACATCAATAAACAGTTATCTGATTGTTCTTTTGTTAATCCATCACAAAACTCTTTATATGCGAGTATAACATCACCTGGACTTTTTCTTCTGATATTACGATTGTTCCATAATGCTATGAAGTCTTTATTCTCTGGAACGTTTAGTTTAGTTCTCATATCTAAGATGGCATCTTTACCTTCTTTTGTATGTTTGATTGGTTTGAATTTTTCAGATGTACCATGTGGAATATATTTCATTTGCCAATCTTTATAATCCATACCATATTTTTTCATAACCCTACGATTAATACCGTATGTTTGTTTTGAGATACTCATAAGTAAATCACAACTTCCATAGAACGGAGCGTTCCACATTGGGTCTGGTAAATCATCCCATATGTTTAGATACATAATTGGAACGTGTTTACGGATTTCATCTTCCATATTATACAACCATCCCCAAAAACGTGGGTCTGTAAAATGTAATATGGCATCAACAGGTTCATTAATTAAAATGTTTCTAATTAATTCAGGATTACCATAACCACTTGATGGTATAATTCTAACAGAAGCATCTTCTATTCCTGCTTCTTTTTTTACATCATCAGATACATCGAAGAACTTCCCCTCATCAGGATGTTTCACCGCCGCTCCAACTTGTAACCAATCGTATTTATGTGCTGTATGGAGTACCATCTCCTTAGACATAGTAGCGATACCACTATGTAATCTTAAATCATCTGATAACAGAAGTATAAGAGGTTTCTTCTTTTGTTTACTCATAACTTATTTCTTTTGTAATAAATATAATAATTAATTTATATAATTGACTTTTTTACTAAATCTTTCTAACATCTTTTCAAAGTGTTTTTGTTCTGATGGTTTGATACCACCAAAGTAAAACAATTTATCTGCGTGTTTCACAACACAATCATACTGATGTAACGTTTGGGTTGGGTGAAATGGTTTAGAATAATATTCATCACTCATACCACTATATAAGTTTCTAACTGTATGAGCTGGATTGTATTCAGTATATCTAAATCCAAACTCTAATGCATACTTTCTTATATATTTCTCACCACCATTTTTATTACCTCTCGTTATAATATTAACATCAGTTCCTAATTTTTCTTTTATTGTGTACAGAAACTCTCTTAACTTTCTAACGTTCTCATACTTCGGTGAGCTCAGTATTGCTACGTTCATCTTTTTGTTGTTTTTTAAGTTGCTTTTGTACCCGTTTCCAATATCTTTTTGTAAGACTTTTCTTAAACCAGTTCGGACCACCATTCCAAGCTCGTGCGATTTCTTCATATGTACTATTTTTGTTGTGATATCCATTCACAATGTGAAACATTTCAATTGATTTCTCTCTACTCCATCTATCCTCTAATGTATATTCTAATTCAGATTTCTGAATCTTTAATATACGATTTACCTCTCTAACCATAATTGGTCTGATTTGTAAACATCCTACCGCTTCCTCTTTTTTACAATAAGCAGAATCATTACCTACACTCTCAACCATAATCATCGCTTGAATCAATGGGTCAACATCTAAGGTATATGTTGGTTTTACGAATGTGGGTTCAACTACTTTCACCTCAATCTTAGTTGGTTCTATTGGTTCAACTTCGATTAGATGTGGTTGTGTACCACCCAATCCTAACGAAACAGGTAGTAATAATAACATTAACTTTCTCATACTTTATGTCTATTTTCTTTTGGGCATTTATCGTAATCATTCTTAAACGGACACCATTTACAATTCTTATTGTTCTTACCAGCCATAGCAGGATACTCTGATTCGGTTCTGTATGAACCATCTTCATTGAATGAGTTTCTAACGAAATCTTCGAAACTCTTAGTAATCTTATTTAAGGTAGGTTTACCACTAGCAGGTTCAAATGTTTGTACTCTCTTCTGAGCGAACATCATCCCTTCCATCAACCTACGTTTTACGATAAAGTACTTTGTACTGATTTTATCAATTGGATAACCATATTGTTCTGATAAAAACTTTTTATATAGAACTAACTGAGCAGTTTTGGTTTTATCCGCCTTCTGCCATTTGTTCCAACCTTGTGTGGATGTTTTGATATCCCAAATCTGTAGTTTGTTTTCGTATGTATCTTCGAATACTAAATCTAAGAACCCCATCATATATACATTATGTGATTCTAATGCCTTAGAGTATATTGGTAATTCGATAGCCACCAATTTCATATGACGGGTATTGAAGTAATCCAAACGATTCTTTGTAACGAAGTTTAAGATATTGATTCCATCTTCTAAGAACTCTTCCATCTGAGATGGGTTACTGAATTCTACAGATGTTTGGTCTCTCATCTTTTTATACTCAACAACCATACTTTCGTATAACATCTTACCTAAATCTAACTCACCAGCTTCTTTAGGAGATTTGTTATACAGTACATCTAACCACACTTGTAGTGTTTCATGCATCGCAGTCCCAAATACAAGATGTATGGATGGGTCGAATGTTCGGAGTCCATCCATATAGTTCAACTTCCATTGATGAGGACAGTTGGCATACATTGTATATTGGGAATACGATACTTTTTTATCAGTAGGTTGTGGTTCTCTTACCCCAAGTCTAAAGACATTATTTATCTTTGTGTCTTTCATATAGTTATATCTATTATTACAGTACTAATATACGAAAAATTATTCAATATACCAAATTTTAATGTTATTAAATTGTTAAGTTTTTGGAGTATATAAATTATACTTTAAGGTTAACTCATCACCTTCTTTGATGTCTACTAAAGTTCTAATGTGGTAGTTACCACTTTTCTGTACATCTATTTGTAAGTTAGGAGTTTCACTATGGTTGATAAAACCACCTAATGGTGTTCTAATGAATCCATTTTCTGATGCAATATCAATAATATGTGTTAATCCTAAATCTGTATCAGATTTAATATCTTCTACTGCGAATAAACCCAATCCTTCAATCCCAGATTGTTTGATTGTTACTTCCTTTGGAAGTGGTCTATAAGTCATACGACTACTTCGCCCATTTTTTACGTTGTACAATCTGAGAGATAATTCCATATACTGATAAATCTTCATAAGTATCTTGAATGTTCTCACCAACCTCATCTGGTTGTCCTAATACAACTAATTGTTTTAATCTCTGAATCTTATCATTCTTTCTGAACCATAACCCAACTAAAGATAATTTTATATCTTCATCAGATTCTAAATTAGTTCCAACTGAGATATTACCTGGTCCGTAATTCCTTTGTTTCTTACAAAAGGTTACATACATCTCATCTAATATCTTTTTGAACTCCTTTGTAGTTTCAGGATATAATCGTTCACAATATTGAATTGCGTTTTCTTTCTTATCTTCCTTAATAGTTCTTTCTCCATTGTGAACTACTTTTGTTTTTGCCTCTCTTAGTATTTCTGCCATATTTTATATTTAATATTGTTTTAAATCAAACTTCTATTACTTTTTCTTCCAATGCCTTTGGTAGTTCAACTTCAATTAGATTTTTTAATTCATCAGGACTATCTGCAAATAATTCTATTGGAAAATCCGAATATTTAACCATCTCTCCTTCTACATTGTACTGAACTTCATATATACCATAGATGTAGTCACCATCCTCAATTGGTACTTTTACTACTCTATAGTTCCAATAAGATGGGTCGTTAGGAAAGTCCAACCCTAACTCTAATTGATTTGGGTCTACTGACCCGGAATCTAATGTTTCTTCACTCATTTTAATAATTTTTTACTTTCTTTTTCTGTTAAACCGTATTTCATAAGAATGTTTATAATATCATCTTTGGATAGGATATCTAAATAGTCAATAACTTCTCTCTGTGATACTCCGTACCAATTAGATAAATGTAATAACATTTCTTTATTATGTTTACCCGTTCCTTTACCTTTGATGTACTTATCAAACGTCTTTTGTTTAGGTAGGTAATCAAAATATACCTTGTAAACATCTCTTGCAGATAACAACCCAATGGTGTATTTCTGTAGGATGTTTACAATAGGTAATAAATCTGTATTCATACTTAACCATCTATTAATTATGAAAGGTGAAAAGGTCTTCTTATCCATATCAGATAATGAATTCCAACTCACTTTCTTTTCCTTAATACCAGATAGGTGTTCGAATATAGTTTTTGCTTTTGCCATTAAGGTAATAGTTCTTTAGGTAAAAACTTCTCCGATACATTCCCACACTCTGCACATCTAACTACAGGAATCGGTAACATTGATTTTTGTCCATTCGGTGATTGAACCGCTGGAACTTCTTTAAACATTGTTACTTCTTCCCAAAAGATAGAATCACAATTCTCACAATGTACCGTTGGTAACTTTGTGGGGTCTAACTTCATTTGGGCCTGTGGTGGTCCTTGTTTAGAACCACCCATACCGATTACTTTTCCTTTACCTTTTCCCATACTTACTTATTTTCTTCTACAGATACTTTTCTGTATTCAGTTACTAACTTTTTTACTTCTCCAATAGCTTTTCTAGCTCTACCTTTAGATGCTTTAGTTGTACCATTGTGTTCTGTTTCGAATGTTTCAAATAAATCTTTTATTTGTTCGAATAGTTGTTGTGATGTTGCCATAACGTTTTCCTTTTTTAAATTAATTATTGTTTTATATCGATTATTATTTCTAGCAACATTGCCATAATATTAATCTCTTTATCTACTACAGATGTATCTTTATACTGTGCATCTGCAATCTTCAGTATTGTATTACCCACTTTACCATTTGCGTAATCATCTACATTATCATACATAAATCTGTAAAATGGAGTAAAATCTTTAACCTTTGAATCAGCTATCACTTTTCTAACGGATGTAAATGTATCTTTTACACTTCCATTCGATTTTAATAAGTTTAAAACTTCATCCATATAGTTTGCTTGAATTGTTGATGTTTTATCAATCTTCAACTCACCTTTCACTACTTGTCTTTGAGCGGCATTGAGAACTCTACGAATATCAGGATACCCACTATTCACTAAAGTTACCAAATCACCCATCTCATACTTCACTTCTTCAGTATCTAAGATATGTTTCATTCGGATTGCCACCTCTTTCTTAGATGGTGGTGTAATTCCAAATGTTTGACATCTACTCTGAATCGGGTCAATCACTTTCTCTACATAGTTACAAGTCAAAATGAATCTTGTAGATGTTGAGAATGTTTCCATTAGATTACGAAGTGCCGCTTGTGCATTTGGTGTTAGATAATCAGATTCATCTAAGATGATAACCTTCCATTTTCTAAAACCAATTGTTGCTGCAAATCCTCTAATCTTATCTCTTACTGCATCTACTGAGTTTTCATCAGAAGCATTTATATACATAACATCACAATCAATCTGATTTGTTATGATTTTTGCTAATGTTGTTTTCCCAGTACCTGCCTGTCCATAAAGAAGTAGATGTGGTACATCTTCATTCTCTATATAAATTTTTACTTTTTCTAAGATATGTTCATTACCAACATATCCTTCTAATGTATCGGGTCTGTACTTCTCTACCCATAATGTGTTTTCTTTTCTTATCATTTCTTATTTTTTATGAAATACAAATATTGGTTCAAACTTGTATGATTTACCATCATACTCTACTGCATTTTTAATTCCACTCTTAGATGGGTCTAATCCAACCATTCGTGTCATTAACATTTTCAATCTACCTTTATACTCACATCCTAATTCTTCTAAGATATCAATTGAATCTTGTTCCAATGGATAGTAAGTACTTTCACCTATTTTGATATCAGCAATATTCCATAGAATATATCTATCATTCTTTAGATACTCATATATTGTAGTTAGAGTTGGTTTAAGAAAATTATCTCTCCAATCCTCATACTCTCCATATGCTCTAAATGATTGTTTTTCATCTTGTGAATACTGTTCTCTATTAAAGTAAGGTGGTGATGTAAATGATATATCTAACTTACCCTTATACTTTTGAAACTCAGGATTGTTTTGAATCAACTCAGAACCATCTTGGAATATTTCAAATGTATTTGATTGTGATTTAACATCAAAAAATGATGTAAGTTTATCTGAGAAGTCATCAACACAATTTTTGTTGTAGAAGTTTGCAACATACTCATATCTTGTGATACCTAACTCATCAATGAAATTATCAGGATTAGGGTCTGTACCGATATAGTGTGTTTTCTTTCTACTACTCATTGCTCCTATGATTCTACCACCCCAACCTGCAGATGAATCGTAAATATGTAACGGTTCATCGGTATCGATATGTGATGTGTAGTTTTCATAAATCCACTTCGCAGTTAATGCTGGGAAGTTTACCGCAGGTTGTCCACAACTTAGTCTGAATACTTGGATAATCTTTGGAAATATTCCTACTTCCTTTTCATACCAACGTATCTGATAAACATAATCTGTAGTTGTTCCCGCTTCGGATGTATGTGATGATTCGATTCTATCAATATTAGATAACTGAGTTTTGTTTAGATAACCATCATCTTTTAATTTCTGAACCTGTTCAGATGTAAGGTATAAGTTCTTTGAACCTATGTATTCTTGATTAAACGTACCATAGTTATCAATAGTACGTGTCTTAACTTTTGAAATCCAAATATCAAAACCTTTCCACCTTCCATTGAACACTTTACCATTATGAGCATCTTTAATGAAATCAATAGCACCCTGTCCATTCCAAAAAGAATTTTCATCTTTCTTATCAACTATTGAACGAGACCAAGAATACATTGAATCTCTCTTAACCGCTCGTTTCATAATTCTAACAAACTTTTCTTCTAAATCTGGTTCTGAGAAGTGGTCATATATAGATAACCCACCATCTGCAGATTTACCTGTAGAAATCTTAGTTTTCAACATTGTTGGAAAGAATTGATTTACTACCGAAGCATCTTTGTTAAAATTCTTAATAATACCTAATGATAAATCATCCCCACTTAAATCCTTTTCCCAATAATCAGCGGGATTAGATTTAAGTTTTTTAAACTTTGTAATAATACCATCCTCATTCCTACCAATCACAGGTGGTGTTCCAAATACATCCCACTGCTCAGTAACTTCTTTTCGTAAAGTTCTGGCCCAATCAGTAAACTCATCATCAGTCATTTGTAGTAACTGATGATAAGTTGTGTTTGATTGAAATTTGGAAAATTGTGACCGTTCGTAAAAATGATTCATTCTTATGATTGTATTTGTACTAAGTAATAATCTGAAATGTAAGAATCAACTTCGAAGTGAAGGTGGGCCAACCCATCTGTTGAAATCTTTAAACTTGCTGTTTTTGCATCTCTGTTAGAATTTAGGATTTCTTTTAGGAAATCAGCAGAGAATGAAATAGGTGATACATTTCCATCACATTTACAATCTACATCAATAGAAATTCTGTTTGTGTTTATATTGGAATGTCCAATGATAATTTGTCCTTTACCACCCTTACACTCAAATGTAAAGTTCTTTTCATCTGCCAAAGCACCTTTTGCTTTGTTGAATCTTGTGATAAATGTAGAATCAATTGTAACATCTACATTAAAGTTAGGTAGTTGTTTCAAATCTGGTACTACAGGAATAACAGATAAATCAGCCAACATATAAGTTGCAGATGTCCCTTTATCTGATATATTAAGTGATGTTGTTTTACCCTCAACTTTAGTAGTTGATAGCTCAATATCATTTTCTAATACTGATAACATCTTTGTGAACTTTGTGGTATCGTACACACCATAACTACCTTGTTCAAAATCAAATTCTGATGTTGATACTGTTCCCAACACAGATTTATCATCTGATATAAAAGATGTAGTTAAGGTAGTTCCCTCTACATCCCACTTTACTGATTCGATAAGTCCAGAAAGATTATACTTTTGAACGAATCTGTTAATACGGTTTTTTTCCATAATTTACTGTTTTTTACTTATTATTAATTATTGTTATACAAATATACAAAAACTTTTTGAATTATCCAAATTAAAATCCAAAAAATTGTGATGCCTTTTTTAAATTAGGAGATGGCTTCTCCCATTTCATTGCTAAGTAGAAATCATCTAATTTGTTTTCTAACTCTTTTTGCCAGATTAACTCATAATCTATATACTCTTTTACTAAATCTAAAATCTCAGGTGGGTCGTTGTAACCAGTCATTCCAACTGAATCTAATCCTAACGGATTATTCTTTAGATATACCCACTTAATCTTATCACCATCTTTCATCGGTTCATATTTGTAAGGTACTTTATAGTAATTAAGTAATTGATTGTATGTTAAGGCGGCCTTTACGTGAGCTGGTGTACCCTTTTGAAATTCACCAATTGCCTGTTTCTTAAAGGTGTATTTACTCATACCCTTAACTGCTGAGTTCTTTGCGATATCAATGAAGTTTCGTTTAGTCATCTCATCTCTCTTAGTTAAGATATACTCATCTATATTAGTTTTATCCTCATCTTTAAGAATATCCATTAGTACGTTTTCCATCACTTCCTTAAAGTATGTTGGGAATGAACTACGTTTAACATCAAGTCCTTTCACATCTAACTTGTCACAAGGTACTGTGTTATCGTTGATAATCCATTGCGCGTATCTTTTCTTTGATACCCAAAACCCACCTTTGGCAATAGTTTCTTGTTTGATATCAAATCTATGTGAATGGATATTAAACATTTTTAATGCCATAGCATCATACACCTTATTGATATGTCCCTCAACCTCTTTAGCAACTGATAGAATTGCTGGAATCATTTGTTCATCTGAGTTTACATCAATGTTAGGATTCCTTGCCTTTACCAATGGAGTTGCTTCATAGAATACAGAATCAGTATCAACATAGATGTTGTAATCTTTTTCTTCTCCAATGTTTTTACTATAGTATTGATTAGCAATCTTCTCAGTTGTTTTAATTACGGTTTGACCTGTAAGTGTTACTGCCTCAGCATTATCAATATCATAGAATCTGAATGATGGTAATCCCAATACTCCGTAAAGGGAATTCAACATAATCTTTTGTACCAACTGTCTTTGAGCAAAAAACTTATACTTCTCATCATTACCAGCTTTACCAAACTTCTTCATTTGGTCTTTATACTCTACCCTCTTATCAAACCATACATTAAGAATCTCAGGTATGATACCAACCTTATCCGTTCTATAAAGTACACCGTTAGAAGCTACTGATAGTTTCTGCTGGTCTATAAAACTCATAAAGTTTTCTTTTGGTATTGGGTTGGATTCATTACCCTCATTATCTATGATTGAATAACTTTCTAACTCACCTTTCATATGAGATTCAGCGGAATATCCTTTTACCTTACCCATCTTAGTTTCAGGTGAGATATTGATACTCATAATGATTGATGGATATAGTGATGTTAAATCTAAATCATAAACCCATTTGTAAAGACCTGGTTTTGGTTGTTTTACATATGCTCCGATGAATTTATCTTCACCATCAGAACCATCATTATTCCTCAACGCACGTCGTGGTTTATTAGGAGCTACCCTACCATTCCTTCTTAGGAATGTTAATATCGCACCCTCTAACCATTTCGATGAGAATAAGAAATCCTCATAGAAAACGTGTCCTGCGTGACAGATTGCTCTGGCCAAATCGATGAACTGTAGTTTCTTATCCATATCCACTACCAACTCAACATCAACTAAGTTATACTCACAAAACTTTTCAATATCATCTCTGAATAATTGGTCTAAGTTTCCATCATACTCAATCTTACCTCTACTCAACTCTTTTTGTGCCACCGTATCTAAACGATAATTAGGAAGTTGTGTATATGTAAAGTTCTTATAAAGTGCGATGTAATCTAATGCGGATACACCTGCGATGATATATCTCTTACGATATTTGTTCCAATGAACTTTACCGATTGGTGATAATCTATTTGCTTGTTTAGTACCTAATACTCTTTTCAATCTGTTGTAAAGATAAGTAACATCAAAGAAATCAATATTCCACCCAGTGATAATAGTTGGTGAAATCTCTTCCCAAGCATTTACAAAAGCGATTAACATATCCTCTTCGGTTCTGAATGAACGAACCTTAGCTCCTTTGATAGTTTTGTTTATTTCTTCTCCATCACTAATTACATATACGTGATAATCGTTAGTCGCTGAATCGTGGAATGCTACAGATGTCATAGTATTCTTTGCCTCATCTGTATCAGGTAAACCACTATTCATTTCCACCTCAATATCAAATGTTAAGGTAACGTGTCCTACTGATACTTCATCAGAATCACCGTACTCATCTATAAGGAATCTAGTAACCTCATTTACATCTGATTCATAAAGTGTGAGATTATCTTCTTTATTCCAAAAGTTAATCTTCTTTAACCTCTCACCGTATATAGATTCATGTGAACCATTTCCATCTCTGTAATATGCGTAGTTTCTGTACTTCTTTGTAAAGTAACCTTTCATATCATCCCAACAATGGATGATTCCTTCATTCTTCTCGTAATATAAATTTTGATACATTAATTATTTTTTAGTTCTTTGATACAATATACGAATTATTTTTTAAATTACCAAATTTTATAGTAATGCATCTAAATGTTTTTGTTCACATTCTATATCCATAATAATGTGGAATCTGTAGTTATCAGATTTGTTCTCTACCCAATGTGGTTTTCGTTTATCCATATAATAATAGTTACCAGTCTTCAATCTATGGTCGATTTCCTCACCATCCAATTTAAGTTGAGTAAATACACAATCATCATCTACCTGAATTGGATAATGAATTCTTAAAGATTGTCCTACTTTTGGGCCATTCTTAGTTTTATACCCCCAACTATCGTTACCTCTATCAGTATGCCTCATAATTAATCCATTCTTAGGTTCTACTCTCGTTATAACCAACCACGTACATTTACCTACTTCAGTAATTGTATCAACAACCTTTTTTAGTTTAGGTAAACTTTCTAATATTTTCCAATCAGTTTCAGATTCAGGTCTAATAGGAACTATCTCAATAGTGTACCAAGTCTTTTCAGGACCACCATAATTTCCATTAATACCATCGTATGACCAAGGGTTTATTGCATCTTGATAACTCTTTACCTCTTCCACCAACTCAGCACATTCAGATTGAGTCAATGATTGAAAATTCATTTTCTTAATAGTAATATCTTCGTATTCGGAAACACCAGGTTGATATTTACTACCAATGTAGTATATCCCCCTAACTTCAGAACCAACTGCAGTAATCTTAGAGGATAACCACTTCGCACCCATCTTCTCCATTACTAACTTATCTGATGGTAATTCCATATTAATTTCTGTAAACCAAATATCAATTGGGTCTACATCTATAAATTTGTTATATGAATCTGTACGATGTGTATAGATGTGTTCAATCATATCATCCAAGTATTCTGTTTGATATGCAAATCTGGTTATCTGTAAATCACCCATTTGGATAGTTCCAACGATATCATCTGCAAAATCTTTTATACCTCTTTTACCTTTTGATTTCTTCATAAAATAGGCCCATAACAAATTCCCATCATTATCTTTTTTAGTGTAGTATTCACCATTTTCATTAGAATCAAATATGTTCTTCCAATTAACTTTTTTGAAAGGGTCTAAGTTCTTTTCTTTAGTTGCGATTGGTTGATTCTGATGTTGTGTTGGTACATCATAATTTTGAAAGAAGTTTGCTTCAATCTTTAACTGTTCTTTTATTGTGTCTTTTATATCTGCTGTTTTCATATTATTTTATTTTTTCCAAATCCACACAGGTTCACAAAATGTTTTACCTACGTTTTCATCGTGTTTTCTCAATTCTTCTTCTGTATATCTGTGTCTATCTTCTTCGATAACCAAACCAGCTCCTACAGAACCAGGTCTTTTGGCCATTTCCATACCTAAACAACCTTCGTAAGTACCACCCAACGATTTAATAAAATCATTCATTGGATTTGTGATTTCTAAGTACTTTCGTTCACCACCCGATGAACCATATACATCTGCAATGTTTATCGCCATATAACCACCTTTTTTGATTGATGGCCATATTCTTTCTAATGTTGCGTGTAAGAAGTTCTTATTCCATTCATCGATTGTTTTATATCTAATCCAACTTTGAGTATCATCATATGAATATCTTTCTACTGAGAAATACGGTGGTGATGTGAATACCATATCAAAATGATTCTCATATGGAGTAAAATCAAAATCCTCAGCAGGTGTACAATGGAACTCCCACTTTTTATCTTCTTCAAAGAATCCTAAATGTTTGTTATAGAACTCACCTTGCATTTGATATAATGGATGATTCTCTTTACGTGGGTCTAACCCAACATAATGTTTAGTGTTTGATGCACCCATAAATCCAGCGAATCTATCACCCCAACCTGCACTAAAATCTAATACGTTCTCAGAACCCATCATCTCATAGAATACCTTCGCAACATTTGGTTTGAATGCTGAACATATATACTTTCTTAAACTTAAACAAACTCTTAGTTCGTTTCTTGTTACCTTTGGGAACTTTAGAGAATATAACCCACCCATAAGTGTTACCATAAACTTTCTCGTTTCCCAAGTTCTCTTTGGACCAGGTGATACCGTTCCATCTACACCCCAACGGTTTTCTTGTTGAAAGTAGTTTGATGCATTGTTACCTGTATTCAATCTACGGATGTATTGTGGTTTACCTCTAAAGGTTAATGAATACGTTGATTCACTTGCCTTTCTCTGAAACCACTCATCTTCTCTAAGTAATTCATTCCACCTAATACCTTTAAGTTTCATAAAATCTTTGTATGCATCCAACTCAGATAATTCTGCAGTTGGTAGTTCGTAATCCATAAGGATATCAGCTAAACATTCCTTTACTTCATCCTTCGGAAATGTTTCTTTGATATAAGTCCATTGTTCTTCGTTGATTGCGAAGTATGGCTCCATATCTTTAAATTGTTCAAAATACTGTTTAATTTCACTCATAACGTCTAATATACAAAATTATTTTTAATTATACAAATATTTTCCACCTATATTCCAAAAGAGAATATCACCATCTATTTGCTCTATATTGTTTTCTAACCAATGCCATTGTTTTATATCCCAAAACTGATTACATGGAAATGGTGTTTCATACCAATCCATTCTATCATCAAAATCGTATTCTGATTTACGAATATCAATTGGTAATTGTCCTAATCCGTTTTTAATTAACATTTTACTAATAGAACTATTTGATGATACACAAGTTGTATAAATCTTTCTATCGGTGTTTGGCCAAAATTCTTTTAATTCTTCCTCAAAAAAACCTTTTGCTAATCCTGAAAGTGATACACCACTTCCACTTGAAACTATCAGATTTTTAAAATGTTTATATGGTTGAATTCTATTTTTTAGATAATCTTTATAAAAATTATGGTCAAATGCATATGGTAACATCTGCCACCCCTCTTCTCTTGCTTGTTTTTTAAGAGCATTATACATAATGGCCATCATATTAGGTCGTATAGGGTTAAACTTACAGTTAGGGTAATTCTCTTTAACCTCACTTAGTAATTGTTTTGATATTTTTTTAGAATCTGGATGTGAATAATGAAATTCTATACCCAAATCTTCACATACGGCAGCAAGTGTCCACCCACTCCAACTTCCATCTACTGATAAGTGGGTTAGTGGTTTAGATTTATCAACGTATTTATCTACCAATTCGTAAATAGCGGCCATTTTACCCCAAGGTGGTAAATTAGTACCATCACCCATAAGGTCATCTCTCTTTACCCAAACACTTCTACCCTTTATAGTATATTCTTCTAACGGTGTATCTTTATTTAACCCTAAAACCATAAATTATCTAATCTTTTTAAATGTGGGTCTTTAACATTATTATCTAAACAATTATCTATAATCTTTTTAAGATTATCTGCGAACTCCACATTAACATAACCACCTAACTTACCTTTAGAATCTTTGGGTTGATTATACTCCCACGATGTATGTTCATAGTATCTTATATTTTTTTGTGATACTAATGTACTTCGTATATCTGATGATAACATATCAAAATGTCCTACCTTTAGTTTACCTGATGATGAAAACTCTAACAACCCACCATTATCAATCACATCACCTCTGGCGATAGATATAATAGTTACTTCATTCTGAATCTTAGAAAATAAAGTTCTATTAAAGTAATTTTTAGTATTTTTATTAAGAGGCATTGTAATAACAATAGTTTTACAGAACTTTAAATATCTATCAATCTCTTTTTGTTCTGTTTTACTATTCACTACATTGAAATTACCAATTCTACTTTGAACTTCTTTTGAAATAGAACCATTCCCAAATATTAGAATTGCATCATCATCTGTAATCTTATTACAAATCCATTCACCACAAGGTTTAGCGGTTGGTGCTGTTGCAACTACACCCACATTTCGTTTTCTACATTCTTCGATATTAACTGTATCAACACCATGTGCTCTACAGACTACCCATTCTAAGTTTTTATATCTATCTAATGTTACTTTACCTACTTTACTGAATTTTGTAGATATTAACTTTATGTTATCTACATTTTCAGTATCAACCTTACCATAAGCACCTAATACATTAGCTGATGGAAATCGTTCTAATACGACTGGTGTTATGTCCGATTTGTCTTTTAATATAATGTTTTGGTATTTCCCCATTTACAAATAATTTTTCAAATATTGATTCTAACTTTTCTTTTTCTTTTTTGAGATAATCAGTATGTGCTCCAACTTGGAATGTTTTTTTCTTTCTCCATAGTAACTCATCTGAAATCTCACCTTCAAATGCCTTTCTAAGCACATACTTCATAATTTTACCACTACCACCATTTTCATCTCTATACTTAGTTGGTATTCGTAATCCGAAATCAATCAACTTTTTGTTTAAAAATGGTGTTCTTAGTTCTACCTTACCACCATACATCATTGCTTTGTTGGTTCTAATAAGGTTTGTTTTATGTAGATTATTTAATAAATTAACTCTACGCTTATGATAATCTAATGGAACTGGCCAACAGAATCTAAACACATCACCATATGATGCAAATATCTCATCTGAACCCTCTCCACCGAATACTACCTTATAACCTTTATCTCTAACTTCCCAAGATAAAAATAGTTGAGCTACTGATGGAGATATCTGAGTCCACTTGTGTGTTTCAGATGCCCATATGGATTCTTCTAAATAATTTTCAACATCAGATTTTGTTATGTTAACTTCATGTAGTTTAATTCCGAACTCTTTTGATGCGATTCGGGCATAGTGTAAATCATCTTTTCTTTTTAGATTCTTTTCACTTTGTACATTAACAACAAAAGATTCTATATTTGGTATTTTTTTAGAAAGTAGATATGTAATTACAGTAGAATCAATACCACCACTTAGTATAGTACATACAGGTACATCAGCTATTAATTCATCATCAACTGCTTCTTCTAAATACTTTCTAAATTGTTTTGCATAATAATCAATTCCCATATCCTCACCCTCAAATTCCACTAACTGTTCATCGGTTGTTGGATAATATTCAGGAGTTTTAAAAGAGAAATACTGTGTTTTGTTTAATATCCCCAATTTATTATATGTTATGAATGTACCAGGTTCTACTATATTTATGACTTCTTTATTTTTAAAATCAGAATTAAATTTAGAACCTTTATCTATATTATAATATGGTAAATTCAATGAAGTGGTTAATCCCTTTATCTCAGATGAGAAAGCAATGTACTGACCATCGAAGTAGTAGTACAATGGTAATCTACCAATAAAATCTCTACCTAAAGTTAGATTGTCTTCTTCTTTATCATAAAATGCAAATGAAAACATTCCTTCGATTTCATTCAACATCTCTGTGAGATTATCTTTGTATTCTATTAAAAAATATAATAATAATTCTGAATCAGAACTATCTGTTTTGAATTCATACTTCTCTCTTAGAGATTTATCAAATTTTTCAAATGTAGATTTCCACAACTCACCATTAAATGCCAGATAATATCTACCATCCGATGATATCAATGGTTGGTTTGCGGATTCTGATAAATCTTGGATTGATAATCTGTTATGGGTCATATACATATACCCATCATTTGTTTTAAATTCAAAAATAGTATTACCATCCGTTCCTCTATGAAACATAGATGTTAATCCATTTTCTACTTCGCCAATATCTCCAAAGATATTACCACCTAATATACCACACATACATAACTATTTATTTTACTAATATACAAAAACTTTTTGAATTATCCAAATTTTATCTAACTTCATTTAGATAAATCTGTTTCTGTTGAACTCCTACAAATCGCTTAACTTCGGTAACACCATCTACCAATATAACTGTTGGGATGTTTCTAACACCGTATTTTTGGGCTCTTTCATAATCTAAATCAACATCAATCTTTTCTACTGAGATTTGAGATGATACTTCATTCATAATAGGTGATAAGCTCTTACAAGGGCCACACCATTGTGCTGAAAAATATAAATATTTCATTCTTTCTTCCTTCTTTTAGTTAAACAATCTATACAACTTTCTGTGACTGGTAAACATATTGGAATTTCTTTTCCACAACGTTTACATACTTTTTTAAATTTACCCATCACAACTTAAACAATCAGGGTCCATCGCTTGTTGAGCAATATCACCTCTTAATACTGATTCGGTTCGAGTGTAGTATAAAGTTTTTACACCTTGTTTCCACGCTTCCATATGAACTGTGTTCATCCACTTCGGAGTTGCCTCTGATGGGAATGCTAGGTTCAATGATACCGATTGGTCTATGTATTGTTGCCTAACACCCGCTTGTCTAACTAACTCTAATTGGTTAATCTCTTTGAATGTTTTAAATACATCTTTTACTTTATCACACTTAGTGGTATCAATCTCACTATCTATTTCAGTTAGTTTACCATCACAATATACCCATTTATCTAATTCTTTAATATCTTGTACAGAACCACCATCAGCTAATATCTTATCCCAAGTATCTTTGTTATTGATACCCACTTTTCTAAGTGCTTTTTCTAATTCTCTATTTTTTCTAATGAACGTACCTTTTGCGGTTTGTTCCGTAAATACGTTTGCCGCCCAAGGTTCAATACCCGGTGAAACGTTACCTGCTAACTTTGAGTTGGATACAGTAGGTGCAACTGCTCTTAGGTGAGTATTTCTCATACCACTATCTTTACACCACAATGGTTCACCTAATTCTGCACCCATATCTCTACTTGCTCTTTCTGATTCAATCTTTAGTTGTGAGAAAATTCTACGAGTTTCAAACTGAGCTGGTAGTGAATCAAATGGAATACCTTTTTGTTGTAGATATGTATGCCATCCTAATACACCTAATCCTAATGCTCTACCCTTTTCTGCTGAACGTACTGCGTTTTCAAATCCTCTCATATTCTTAGCTCTTTGTAAGAACTCTGATAAGATACCATCTAAGAACCAAGTTGCAGTATAGATTAAATCGGTATGTTTCCACTCATCGTACTTTGATAGATTAAGTGAAGATAAACAACAAACGAATGAATGTGATTCATCTGTATGTAATGTAATCTCAGAACATATGTTAGTCATATGAACTTTCAATCCATTGTTTTTGTATTGTTCAGGATTCTGTTTGTTGATGTTACCTTTGTACATCACATATGGTTCACCAGTTGCCTTTCTCTTTTGAAGTACCTTACCCCATTTTCTACGAGCTTCCGAATCACCATCTTCTAATCTTCTCATAAACTTATCACCAACAACCACACATTGATGTAAATTCAAACATTGTCTGTTTACATCACCTTTAGGTTCTCTGATTTCAATCCATTCATCAAAATCATCGTGGTCGATGTTAAGGTTAACTGATGCCGCTCCTCTTCTCACAGAACCTTGATTGGTAGCGAGAATTGTTGAATCATAAATCTTAGCGAATGGAACAACACCATCGGATGTTCCGTTTTGAGTAATATTAGAACCTGCTGGTCGAATCATATTCAATCCAACACCTACTCCACCACCATGTTTGGCGAGTAACATCATTTCTAAATTCTTAGTACCGATATCTTGAATAGAATCGGCTACATCAATTCCAAAACAACTGATAGGTAATCCTCTATCAGTACCAGTGTTTGATAAAACAGGAGTTGCTAAGTTTAACCAACCCTTCCAAATATAATCGAAGAACTTTGTTGCCATT